>Ga0326733_1000089_pt1 | contig 31583 bp, 31 predicted proteins | sample 14_GP2_308_FD_207946 | JGI IMG/M metagenome (GOLD analysis project Ga0326733, IMG submission 207946) | Glacier ice microbial communities from Ngari, Tibet, China - 14_GP2_30.8 | ecosystem: Environmental > Aquatic > Freshwater > Ice > Glacier | place: China: Ngari, Tibet | collected 2018-07-17
AACCGTGCTGGCGGAAGAGGTGAGCGGCGTAATATTGGGTGTAATACCTTTTGGAATTTGATTGGTCAGCGTGCTTAATCGCTCTGCTACTACTTGGCGGTTTCTATAAATATCAGTGTTTTCATCAAAAATAACCGTCACAATTGATAAGCCCGGTATGGATTGTGAGCGCATATCTGCCACGCCAACCGTGCCAGCAATGCTGGTTTCAATCGGTTGCGTGACTAATGATTCAACCAGCTCTGCCGATAAACCGGGCGATTCGGTTTGAATGATAATTTGCGTGGGTGAAAACTCAGGAAACACATCTAGATTGGCGCGCGTTAGGCTATACAAGCCGTAAAATACCATCAAGGTGGCAAGGCCAATAATTACGCCATAAAAACGTATTGAGAAACGAACGATAGCTGACATCATGCCAAATTAACTTTCATATAGGCTAGTCTTCATTTTGGCTACAGCCGCTTCGCTTAACCTAAAGGTTAGCCTACACCGAAACTCGAATTGATATGTCATATCAATCCTCGTTTTCATTTTTAATCAGATACTTAAACTCTTCTGATAATAATAATTGCGCGCCACTAATTACTACTTCGCTATCCGCGTCTATGCCCTGATTAAACCAGCCGGCATCAATTTCGGTATCGGTCGAAATAGGTTTTCGCACAAAATCATTTGCCGCATTTTTGCTATCAACTTCTTTATTTGTAGCATGTTTAAAGTAAGCCCAAGGCTTGCCTGCGTACCAAACCACGGCATTGCTGGGGATAATAATGCCCTTAGTTTCATCGCCTGCAATGGGGTCTACTTCTACATTCACGCGCATGCCAATGCGTAAAAGGTTAGCTGGCGCGCTGTAATAGAAGGTGTTGCCAAAACCATTGCTGTCGCTGGTGGTGGCGGGGGATATATATGCGGCTGTAATCGGTTTAAAAGTTTCAGTCAGCGGTGTGATTTTAATGGTGGAATTTTTAAGTGGTGACAGCGTATTAAGTGGTAAGCTAATCTGCACCAACACATTGTTTTTATTTAACAATCCTGCTAAATGTGGGCTTAATTTATCGCTAAATGCAATTTTTGCTAACTCTTTACCCCATTGCAATTCAACCGTCGTTCGCAGGTTTTTAAGTTGTAAATGGGCGGCAGATATATTATTTTTATCCGCATTTACCGCCGCAAGTGACTCTTGCACGACTAAATCAGATACATTTTTATCATCATCATTTAGCGTTTTAAGGCGTTGATATTGCTGAATTTTTTGCGCGCTACCAGCACTTGCCAGCTGAATATTTGATTGCAGCTGAATATATTGCGCTTTGGCTTCAATCAGCCTATCAATCGAAACCACATGGCCAAAACTTTTAATTTCACCCTGAAAAGTAGTGCTAGCCACTTTTGCGGTTTGTATGCCGCTATTTTGTTGCGTTGTTAGCGGCAGCGTTACCACATTTATGCCTTGCACTTCTGCCACGCGGCTTGGGCTTTCAATTTCTTCTTCTTGCTCAGCGCGATAGGCTTCATACTCATCTTGACCATAAAAAATCAACACCCAAAATAGCGTCACAATAAGCAGTGCTTGCAACACCACAATAATCGTATATTTTTTATTCATGGATTTAACTTTGCAGATTGATTATACGGGGCTGATTGATTATACGGCGCTGATTGACAACACGGATTGGCACCATCAAATTTGGCATCATTAAATTTTGAATCGTCAAATAACGGCCGTTGCATTAAATTTTCAATATGGTTGGCGGCTTTAAGGCAATTAAATTGCAAGCGCAATAATTGTTGCTCAGTCAGCAGATAATTCAAGCGGCTCTGCGTAAGTGTTAAGCGGTCAGCTAGCCCAGCATCCAATTGCTTTTGTAATCGTTGTTGCTGCTTAAGCTGCAAATCAAGCTGGCTTTGCGTTTGCTGCACTTGTTGAAGGCTAGATTGATAGTTGGCATAAGCACTATTTAAATCGCCAATAATGCTGGTTTGCAGCGCTTCAAATTGCGCGCCTTCAATTTCACGCAAATTAGTTGCTTCTGCAATTAATGTTTGATTTTTATTGAGTAAATTAAGCAGGCTGCTAAAACCCAGCGACCAAATTTTATCGCCAAATTCAAAAATATAGCCAGGCGACAACACAATATCGGGGGTTTGTTTGGCTACTTCTAATTTGATTTTGGCCTCAGCGGCGGCATATTTGGCCAAACTGCGGCGAATATCCAAACGATTAAGCAAGGCATTTTCTTGCAATAATGCAATTTGATTGATTGAAGAAAGTAGGGCAGATTGCTGCTTTAAAACGCGATCTAACTCAATAGGTTTGATATTAATGGCATTTTTTTCATTAAGATTTATGCCAATATCGGCCGCCAACGCCGCTTTAATTTCAACAAGCTGCGTTGTTAATGCTTGCAAAGCAATTTGGTTTTTTTGCTGCAATAATTTGGCGTCATTTAAGGTGTTGTTATCTACTAAGCCAGTGGCAACGCGCTTTTGCAGCATATTCACAATATTATTATGCGTCGTTGATTCTTGCGTAAGTGCTTGTTGTAACGCACTGTTTTCATGATACGCCATCAAATCTTTAGTGATTTGACTGCGCAATTGCCAAGCCATTTCGGCCACTGATAGTTGTGCGGCATCACGTAAGCGCTCGGCTTCTTCTACCTGAATTTCGCGCTTATTGTTGGTTACAATCGGAATAGACACATCTAAGCCATACGACCAAGGGCTTATGTCGCCATTAGCGCGGTTACTACGCGCAGTAGTGGCATTAATACTAGGGTTTTGGCGCTGATTAGCGGTGTTAATCGATGTGTTAGCAAGTGCCAGCTGCGCTTTGGCCACATCTAACTTAGGGTTAAAGTACAGCGCCGCATAGGTCAGCTCATCTAAACCCCATTGCTGAATCGGCCAATCAGCTACGGCGTAACCTTGTTTAATTAAGTAAGTTTTAAACGCATCGTCAGCTAGATTTTTATCAAAAATCTTAGTGCTTACTTGCTTGGCGTCTATTGGTTTCGCTACATATTTTTCTTTAGCGCAACTGACGGTAAACCCACAAAAAATGAGCAGCATGCTGATAAGCTGTATTTTTTGCAGAGTTTTCATATAAAAAGGAATGTGAAATAGGCGGTTACAGGGTCAATAAATGCATCAATAGATAGCATTAACCTAAAAGCATTAAACTTTAGGCATCACAAAAATTAAGCATCGCACATTTAAGCATCAATAGTCGCGTGCACAGCACCTAATGCATCTTGCAATGTTTCTTCAGATAATTTATTGATGGTTGTTGCCAGTAAATCCGCCGCTTCTACAGTACGAATCGGCAAATCATGCGAGTTTAATTCGGCGATTAAGCCAGTGGCCGCGCCTGCAATAATTAAAAGCGTATCACGCTCTTTCATTAATAGTTCTAATTCGGCGCGTAACATATTATTTTCGGCAGTGAAGGATGAGCTTTGCATGGTTCTGACTTTCTTGTAAATTAGCTAACATCTTGCAATTTGTGGTGCTTGCTTGTCAATCAACTTATGCGCATTGCATTAATATTTGTCATATATCCGTGAATAACTGTGACTTTCTCTTATCAAACCTGCATAAATTAAGATACAATACGCATCTTGTTGATTTGGCACTGTTCAAATCATCATTTAGGAACACCTGCGAGAGTGGCGGAATTGGTAGACGCACTGGATTTAGGTTCCAGCGCTGTAAGGCGTGAGAGTTCGAGTCTCTCCTTTCGCACCAAATATGTTTTAAATCCCCTTTGAATACCGTATACATTTGCTTATTACTTAGCGATGTATGCGTGTGTTTGATGTCTGTATTCACACTACATAAATTTCAATGTTAATAATCTTCAATTAGATTGTTTTAAGCCAAGATTAAATGTACGTTATTATGCAAAGCTAATTCGCTTCAATAATGCAAACTTTAAACTTGATTTATACGCGCTATGTCACGTCCAGCTATTGCCCATATTCGCTTAGATGCCTTTAGGCACAATTACCTTGTTGCCAAGCAACAGCATGGCGGTTATGCGCTTGCCGTTGTTAAAGCCAATGCTTATGGTCATGGCGCAATTCAGTGCGCAAAAGCCATTGCCAATGAAGCCGATGGCTTTGCAGTTGCCTGCTTAGAAGAGGCGTTAGAGCTACGCCAAGCCGGTATTCAAAACCCCATTCTATTATTAGAAGGTTTTTTTGAAGTGGCCGAGTTAGCCGAAATTGTGGCTAACGATTTATGGCTGGTGCTGCATGCCGAATGGCAAATCAATCAATTGCTGGCAAGCAAGCTGGCTAAGCCAGTGCAAGTTTGGCTAAAGCTAGATTCTGGTATGCACAGGGTAGGTTTGTCGCCAGAGCTATATATCAAGGCGTTTGAGCGGCTTAACCAGCATGCCAATATTGCAAAAATTGTGCATATGAGCCACTTTGCCAATGCTGACAATTTAAATTCATCACACACTTTGCAACAGCTAGCTTTGTTTCAACATACAGCGCAAGCGGCTACAAATCATGCACTACACGATATTAGTTTAGCCAACTCTGCCGCGTTGCTTGGTTGGCCGCAGGTGTTTACGCAACAGCAAAAAAACTGGTCACGCCCCGGCATTATGCTGTACGGCGCGCATCCAATCGATACACATTTGCCCAATCAAATCCTGCGCCCTGTGATGCAATTAAATTCTCAAATTATTGCTATTCAGCGCATTCAAAAAGGCGATTCAATTGGCTATGGCAGTATATTCACCGCCGCGCGCGATACATTAGTAGGCGTGGTGGCTTGTGGTTATGCCGATGGTTATCCAAGGTCTGCCGTTGGTGCGCCAGTGGCGGTTAATGGGCAACTCACAACAATCATTGGCCGTGTATCCATGGATATGTTAATGGTCGATTTAACCGATATTAGTGGCACAATTATTGGCAGCAAAGTTGAGCTTTGGGGTGACCAAGTGCCAGCAAATGCCGTTGCTAATGCAGCAGGAACCATTGCATACGAATTGTTTTGCAACGTTAAACGCGTACAATTTCATTATTCTGATACAAATAATACAGACGCAGATTCAACTAAATAATTTTTCAAAAAAGGTGTTCACATGCAAGTGATTCAAACCCCCCACGCGCCAGCCGCAATTGGCCCTTATTCGCAAGCCATGGTTGTCGGTAACTTATTATTTACCTCAGGTCAAATCGCGTTGCGCCCAGATGGCACATTAAATAATGGCGATATTGTGGTGCAAACAACGCAAGTATTGGCCAATTTAAAAGCGGTAATTGAAGCGGCAGGTGCTGACTTAAATAAAGTGGTTAAAACCACGGTTTTTTTGAAAAACCTAGACGACTTTGTTGAAATGAATCGCATCTATGGCGAAGCTTTTGGCACACACGCGCCAGCGCGCTCAACCGTGCAAGTAGCCAAATTGCCGCGCGATGTATTGGTTGAAATAGAAGCGATTGTAGACTTAAGCTAGATTTAGTTTAATTTAAGTCTTTTCTTTAAGTTAAATCTTCTCTTAGCGATTCCAGCTGATTCAGCGGAATACTTACGCGCCCAGTGTAATTGGGGTGATCGCAACCAAGTGTTACTTTTGCCCCATATTTAATGGCTTTTTTTGCCGCTTCGTTAAATTCAAAGCGGCAAAAATGCACAGCGCTGGTTTTAGTGTCGGTTTCGCGCTCTAGGTCTTCATCCGAAATCGCATAAACACGCTTAAAGCCTTCAACTTCAATATAAGTCATGTCTTCAATGCCAATCAGCTGGGTTAGCGCGATTTTGCGTTGCTCAACATCGGTATATTCAATCAGCATAGTGGCTTTCCAATTGCTGCCATCTGGCACCAATGGCGCATAAGCTTCTAACTCATCCAAAATGCCTTGCTCCTCAAACTGCTTTTCAACACGCAAAATTTCTTGAATTTGATAACGAATCGTTAATTCACTCTCAAATTGCATATTTAAATGCTCACCCAAGCGCACAGAGCGCAGCTGGCGGTGCGCCATTATGCTGGGCTTATTCTCTTTGCGATATTTGCTATACGCTTCTAAAGTCATAATATTGTCGCGGGTAATGCTCATTTCATTTCCTTTAATTCGTTACTTAATGCCATAAGCAATTCTGGCCAAGCTAAGCGGGTGTGCCAGTTTTGCAGGCTTTTCTGTAGTATTTAAATTATTCTCACTGATAATTTGTTCTAAATGATGCCCTGCTAATTGGCAATCAGAGCTAATGTAATCTGGCGCATTATTCGCCATTAGCTTAGCCACTGGCTTGCCGATTTTTTTAGCCATGGCATGATGCGCTTTTTTAACGCCATAGGTGCCTGCATGACCAGAACAGCGCTCTGTGGTTTGAATGCTGGTGTCTGGAATTAACCTTAAAAATTCTTCGGTTTTTTTGCCAATATTTTGCACGCGGCCATGGCAGGGAATGTGATAACTAATTTTACCCAGCGGCGTTTTAAAGTCTGTTTTAAGCAGGCCATCTTTGCTGCGCGCGACTAGATATTCAAACGGATCCCACATGGCGTCTTGCACTAATTTGGTATCGGCACAATCAGGAAACATAAGCGGTATTTCTTGTTTAAACATCAATGTGCAAGAGGGGATTGCGCTTAATATGGCGTAACCATCTTTGGCGTATGGCACCAAATGCGCGATATTGGCTTGTTTGGCTTTTGCAACAGCGTCTAAATCGCCCAGCTCTAATTTTGGCATGCCGCAGCATTGTTCTTTTTCAACCAATACGTAAGGTATTTCGTTGTGGTTCAATACTTTTAGTAAATCATGACCAATACCCGGTTCGTTGTAATTCACATAGCAAGTGCTATAAATAGCCACTTTGCCTGGTGTTTTAATGCCATCTTTCACTGCAAAATCTTGGCTTTTTGCCGCACTGCTTCTAAATTTTTTACTGGCAAAACTAGGCAGCCAAGCGTTTTTATCTACACCTAAAGTTTTTTCCATCACGCAGCGCATAAGCTTGGTGCTGTTCACCGCGTTAATCGTCTGCACTACAATAGGTATGCCAGCAAATTGACCATGTAAATCGGTAGAGGCTAATAGTTTTTCGTTTAAACCAACTTCACCTTTTTTGAATTTGATGGCTTTGGCGCGCAACATGGTGTGCGGAAAATCTAAATTCCATTGATGCGGCGGCGTATAAGGGCATTTGGTCATGTAGCACAAATCGCACATATAGCACTGGTCAACTACCTTCATGAAATCTTTTTTATCAACGCCTTCCACTTCCATGGTGGGGTTGTTATCAATCAAATCGAACAGTGTTGGAAAGCTATTGCACAAACTCACGCAACGGCGGCAGCCATGGCAAATATCAAATACACGCTCCAGTTCGTGATTTAACCTTTCTTCGTTATAAAAATCAGGATTCTGCCAATCGAGAGCATGGCGGGTAGGAGCTTCTAAGTTACCTTCACGGTTCATATTAACCTCGCAAACAATTATTATTGGATGGTGTAAATACAGATGCTGTAATTTACACCAACTCAGTTTTATTTTAGTCAGCTCAGCAGTGTTTTATTTAGTCCACAAGCTCTGCTAGTGCTTTCGCGTATCGGTTAGCATGGCTGCGCTCTGCCTTTGCTAGCGTTTCAAACCAATCGGCAATTTCATCAAAGCCTTCCTCACGCGCCGTTCTGGCCATACCTGGGTACATATCCGTGTACTCATGCGTTTCACCAGCCACTGCCGATTCTAAGTTTTGCCGTGTAGGCCCGATGGGTAAGCCAGTTGCAGGGTCGCCAGAAGCTTCTTAAAATTCTAAATGGCCATGCGCATGGCCAGTTTCGCCTTCGGCAGTAGAGCGAAATAGGGCGGCAACATCATTTTGGCCTTCAATATCGGCTTTGTTTGCAAAATATAAATAACGGCGGTTAGCTTGTGATTCGCCTGCAAATGCGTCTTTTAAGCAGGATTCGGTTTTAGATCCTTTCAGTTGCATGATGATCTCCTAAAAGTGGTTTTTTATGGTCGGCCATATAATTAGCCGAACATAAATTAAAACATTACGCTTTAAATATTAGTTGTCTAATTGTTTTTTTTAATTAAATTCATAAGTAAAAATTATTAAAATTAGCCGTTCAATAATTTTTACAGCGCTACAAAAGTGAGAGCTTTGTTCATAATTTGCATGGGTGAATAGTCAATATAAGGTATATTTTTAGGTGTTTTACAGGGGTATTTGTGCTAATATTTGGGCGGTAAAACAATTAAAAAAGCACGTAAACAGTGCTTAAAATTTCACAGAAAAAACGACGGAAATTTCACGGAAAATCTAATGGATCAATTCGCTAAAGAAACCCTGCCAATCAGTTTAGAAGATGAGATGCGACGTTCGTATCTTGATTACGCCATGAGCGTAATTGTGGGACGTGCGCTACCCGATGTGCGTGATGGTTTAAAACCGGTGCACAGGCGCGTTTTATTTGCGATGCACGAGTTAAGCAACGATTACAACAAGCCGTATAAAAAATCAGCTCGTATTGTGGGCGATGTGATTGGTAAATACCATCCGCATGGCGATACCGCTGTATATGACACTATCGTTCGTATGGCGCAGGATTTTAGCTTGCGTTATATGTTGGTTGATGGTCAAGGTAACTTTGGTTCGGTGGATGGCGATAATGCGGCGGCGATGCGTTATACCGAAATCCGTATGTCAAAAATCGCGCATGAATTATTGGCCGATATTGATAAAGAAACCGTTGATTTTGGCCCTAACTACGATGGCAGCGAGCATGAGCCGCTGATTATGCCAGCGCGTATTCCTAATCTGCTGATTAACGGCAGTTCAGGTATTGCTGTGGGTATGGCGACCAATATTCCGCCACACAATATTAACGAAGTATTAGACGCGTGTTTTGCGTTGCTAAAAGACCCTGAAACGGGCATTGAAGAATTGATCGAATTAGTGCCAGCACCCGATTTCCCAACTGCCGGAATTATTTATGGCACGGTTGGCGTTAAAGAAGGTTACCGCACAGGCCGTGGCCGCGTGGTGATGCGCGGCCGTACTCATGTAGAAGATTTAGAGCGCGGTGGCCGTCAAGCCTTGATTGTTGACGAATTACCGTACCAAGTTAACAAGAAAACCTTTGTTGAAAAAATCGCTGAGCTAGTTAACGAAAAGAAAATTGAAGGTATTTCGGACCTGCGTGATGAGTCTGATAAATCGGGCATGCGCGTGGTGATTGAGCTTAAACGCGGCGAAATCGCTGAAGTTGTGCTGAATAATCTGTACAAACAAACGCAATTGCAAGACACGTTTGGTATGAATATGGTGGCTTTATTAGATGGCCAGCCACGTTTGCTGAACTTAAAACAAATGCTAGAGGCGTTTTTACGCCACAGACGCGAAGTTATCACACGCCGCACTGTATTTGAGCTGAAAAAAGCACGCGCACGCGGCCATATTTTAGAAGGTTTAGCCGTCGCACTAGCAAACGTAGATGAAATGATTGCCATCATTAAAGCTGCACCAACGCCGCCAGAAGCTAAAATTGATTTGATGGCGAAAATGTGGAGTTCACCCGTTGTTGAGGAAATGCTCAAACGCGCGGCGATGGAAGCATCGCGCCCAGAAGGCTTATCCGTTGACTTTGGTTTAACGCCAAACGGCTATAAATTAAGCGATATTCAGGCACAAGAAATTCTGCAAATGCGCTTGCAACGCTTAACTGGCTTAGAACAAGACAAAGTTGTTTCGGAATATAAAGAAGTAATGGACGTGATTGCGGACTTGTTAAATATTTTAGCCAATGCCTCACGCGTGACCACCATGATTACCGATGAATTAACCGAAATTCGCAAGCAATTCGGCGATAAACGTCGCAGTGAAATTGTGGTGAATGCGCAAGATTTAAACTTAGAAGATTTAATTACGCCGCAAGACGTAGTGGTGACTTTATCGCACACGGGTTATGTGAAATCGCAACCACTGGACGAGTACCGCGCGCAACGCCGCGGTGGTCGTGGTAAGCAAGCCGCACCAACTAAAGAAGATGATTTTATCGACAAGATGTTTGTGGCGAATACGCATGACTATATTCTGTGCTTCTCAAGCCGTGGCCGTGTGTATTGGTTGAAAGTATATGAGGTGCCGCAAGGTAGCCGTATTGGCCGTGGTAAACCGATTGTGAATCTGTTCCCTCTTGAAGAAGGCGAAAAAATCAACGCGATTTTAGCGGTAAAAGAGTTTGATGAAAATCACTTTATCTTTATGGCGACCGCGCAAGGTACCGTGAAGAAAACCGCATTAAGCGAATTCGCTAACCCACGTAAATCGGGCATTATCGCTATTAACTTGGATGATGATGACTACCTGATTGGCGCCGAAGTGACCAATGGCAATAACGATATTGTGTTGGTTTCAAATGGCGGTAAAGCGGTTTGGTTTACCGAAGGTGATGTACGCCCAATGGGCCGTGCCACACGCGGTGTGCGCGGTATGAAATTAGCGGCAAAACAACAAGTATTGTCATTGTTAATTGCCGATAACGACCAACAAACCGTGCTAGTTGCCACTGAAAATGGTTATGGTAAACGTACTGTATTGGCTGATTTCCGTCATTCTGGCCGCGGCACTCAAGGTGTTAAAGCCATTGCAGTAAGTGAGCGTAATGGTTTGGTAGTAGCGGCTAAATTGGTGAATGAAGATGACGAAATTATGCTAATTACCACAGGCGGCGTATTGATTCGCACCCGTGTAAGAGAGATTCGTGAGTTGGGCCGTGCAACGCAAGGTGTCACCTTGATTAATTTGGGCGAAGGTGAAAAATTGTCTGGCTTAGAGAAAATCGTTGAAACGGATGAAGAGTTGCCAGCGGAATAACAATTTTAAAAAATTAATGGTATGAAAAAAATATTTAACTTTTCAGCAGGGCCTGCGGTTCTGCCAAAAGCCGTGTTAGAGCGCGCCCAAGCGGAAATGCTAGATTGGCACGGTAGCGGCATGTCTGTAATGGAAATGTCGCATCGTGGCAAAGAGTTCACCAGTATATTAGCCAAAACAGAGGCTGATTTACGCACCTTGCTGGCGATTCCAAGTAATTACAAAGTGCTGTTTTTGCAGGGTGGCGCCATTGCTGAAAATGCGATGATTCCTTTGAATTTATTGGCAGGAAAGAGCGCCGATTACGCAGTGACAGGTGCGTGGAGTAAGCGCAGCGTTGAAGATGCGCGTGCTTATGGGCAAATTGATATTGCCTGTAATACAGAGCAATTAGCCTTTGCAAATGTGCCTGATTTTAAAAGCTGGCATTTGAATAAAGATGCCGCTTACGTGCATATTTGCACCAACGAAACCATTAACGGTGTTGAGTTTGATGGCATTCCAAATACGGGTGATGTGCCAATTGTGGCGGATATGTCATCGCATATTTTATCGCGCCCAATAGATGTCAGCAAATATGGCGTGATTTATGGCGGCGCGCAAAAAAATATAGGCCCAGCGGGTTTGTGTATTGTGATTGTGCGTGAAGATTTATTGGATAGAGCATCAACGTTGACACCAGCTGTATTTAACTGGAAAACGCAGGCCGAAAATCAAAGCATGATTAATACGCCTCCAACATATAGTATTTATATTGCTGGCTTGGTGTTTGAATGGTTGTTAGCACAAGGCGGTGTGGCGGCGATTGAGCAGAAAAATATAGCCAAAGCTGAGCTGTTTTATGATTATGTGGATAACAGCGAAATGTATAGTAATAACATTGCTATTAACAACCGCTCACGCATGAATATTCCGTTTAGATTACACGATGAAGCGTTAAATGACGCCTTTTTAAAAGGTGCCGAGGCGCAAGGTTTATTGCAATTAAAAGGCCACCGCATTGTGGGCGGCATGCGTGCCAGCATGTATAACGCCATGCCAATTGAGGGCGTGCAAGCATTGATAGACTATATGAAGCAATTTGCCAGCAACAATTAATTCAGGATGCCTATCATTAAGGCACTTAACATTATGAGTGAACAATTAAAACAGCACAGAGACCAGATTGACGCCATTGATGAGCAGATTTTAAAGCTAGTGAATGAGCGTGCAGCATTGGCGCGCACCATTGGCAGCTTAAAAGACGATGGCGTGATTTATCGCCCTGAGCGTGAAGCGCAAGTGTTGCGCCGTTTGCAAGCCAATAACCAAGGCCCATTATCGGCAGAGGCGATTAGTCATATTTTTCGCGGCGTAATGTCCAATTGCCGCGCGCTGGAAAAAGAGCTTTCAATCGCTTTTTTAGGGCCATTGGGTACGTACAGTGAAGAAGCCGCGCTAAAGCAATTTGGGCTAGGCCGCAGTGCAGTAGTGTGTGGCAGCATTGATGAAGTGTTCCGCACTTTAGAAGCAGGGCAGGCGGATTACGGCGTTGTGCCAGTAGAAAACTCAACTGAAGGTGCGATTGGCTTAACGCTGGATTTGTTACTAGCCAGCACGCTTAAAGTATGTGGCGAAATTACGCTACCGATTCATCATTGTTTGTTATCCAAACAAACCGATATTAGCAAAATCCAGCATGTGTTTTCGCATAGCCAATCTTTGTCGCAATGCCATGAGTGGCTGAATAAAAACTTGCCGCGCGCGCAACGTGAGCCAGTAACCAGCAATGCATTTGCCGCGCAAATGATTCACAATTTAGTTTCAACCGATAATACCTTTGCAGCGGCGATTGCCAGCAAACGCGCGGCGGAGTTGTTTAACTTGAATGTTCTGGCCGAAAATATTGAAGATGATCCCAAAAATACCACACGTTTTTTAGTGTTGGGAAAGCACGATGTAGCCGCTTCAGGCCATGATAAAACCTCAGTGGTGATGACATCACAAAATAAACCAGGCGCCATGGTGGAGTTGCTAGAACCGCTTTCACGCCACGGTGTCGGTATGACTAAGTTTGAATCTAGGCCTTCAAAACAAGGCTTGTGGGATTACGTGTTTTATGTGGATATTGAAGGCCATCAATTAGATGCAAAAGTGAAAGCCGCTTTGCACGATTGCGAAGCGCGAGCATCTTTCTTAAAAGTGCTGGGCTCTTATCCTGTTGCTGTGGTTTAGCACTGTATTTGTAGCACTGTCATTTAAATTATTGTTTAAGTAAATAGGTTTTTTGTATGAATATCAGTGAGTTAGCTCCCGATTATATTCGCGCTATTGCGCCATACCAAGGCGGCAAGCCGATTAGTGAGCTTGCGCGCGAAATGGGTTTAAATGAAGCCGACATTATTAAATTAGCTTCTAATGAAAATCCGCTTGGCATTAGCCCAAAAGCGCAAATGGCGATTGAAGATGCCATTTACGATATTGCGCGTTATCCAGACGGCAATAGTTTTGCCTTACGCCAAGTGGTGGCGCAAAAATTTAATGTGGCGCATAACCAAATTGTGTTTGGTAATGGCTCTAATGATATTTTAGAGCTTGCCGCCAGAGCCTTTTTGCATGCGGGTTGCGAGGCGATTTATTCACAACATGCGTTTGCTGTGTATCCGTTAGTAACGCAAGCCGTTGGCGCGACTGGTGTGGTAGTGCCAGCCAAAGATTATGCGCACGACTTAGAGGCTTTTTTAAAAGCGATTACGCCTAAAACGCGTTTGATTTTTATTGCTAACCCTAATAATCCAACCGGTACGTTGATTGGCAAAAACGTACTAAAAGCCTTTTTACAACAAGTTCCAAAAAATGTTTTGGTGGTGTTGGATGAAGCTTACGATGAGTATTTATCAGCAAGTCATAAATCGGAAGCAATTAGCTGGTTAACTGAGTTTGATAACCTGATTATTTCGCGCACGTTTTCTAAAGCCTATGGCTTGGCAGGTTTGCGCATTGGATTTGGCTTAATGCACGCCAATGTTGCCGATATGCTAAACCGCGTGCGCCAACCATTTAATGTGAATAATGTGGCGCAAGCGGCAGCGGTTGCCAGTTTGGCAGATGACGACTTTGTTGAACGTAGCTATGCCTTAAATCAGGCTGGCATGACGCAAATTGCACAAGGATTAACCGCGTTAGGCTTAAGCTTTATTCCTTCGTTTGCCAATTTTATTAGTTTTAAAATTGATAATGCCGCTCTTGTGAATCAACAATTATTAAAAAATGGCGTGATTGTGCGCCCAATAGCCAATTATGAAATGCCCGATTATTTGCGCGTGAGCATTGGCTTATTTAGTGAAAATGCGCGCTTTTTAGACGTATTAGCGCAAATTATAAAAAAGTAAAAAATGACTGAACAAGAAAAGCTAATTAACCAAAAACTGGCCTATGAAAAGCTGGCTACCGATGATGTTCGCATACGCGAAATCAAGCCTTTAAACACGCCTTCGGATTTATTAAGCCGTTTAAAAGAAAGCGCTGATTCAACGCATAATATTTTGCGCACGCGTGCCGCCATTCATCGCATATTGCATCAAGCGGATGATCGATTATTGGTGATTGTAGGGCCTTGCTCTATTCACGACACCAAAGCGGGCATGGAATACGCGCAGCGTTTATTAGAAGTGCGCAAAAACCTTGCCGCCGATTTACTAATTGTAATGCGTGTGTATTTTGAAAAACCACGCACCACAGTGGGCTGGAAAGGCTTGATTAACGACCCTTATTTGGATGGCAGTTATGCCATTAATGAGGGTTTAGAAATGGCGCGTAAATTTTTGCTGGATGTAAATGAGCTGGGCGTGCCAGCAGGCGCTGAATTTTTAGATACGATTACGCCGCAATACACGGCCGATTTGGTGAGCTGGGGCGCCATTGGCGCGCGCACGACTGAATCGCAAGTGCATAGAGAGCTAGCATCGGGCTTATCTTGCCCAGTGGGCTTTAAAAATGGTACCGATGGCAGCGTACGCGTGGCAATTGATGCGATTAAAACCGCCGCTAGCCCACATCATTTTTTATCAGTCACCAAAGAAGGCCAATCGGCCATTATCTCAACCACTGGCAATGAAGATTGCCATGTGATTTTGCGTGGCGGAAAAGCCCCTAATTATGATGCGGCTAGTGTAGACGATGCCTGTAATCAATTGGCTAATTCAGGCTTGGCGCCCCGATTAATGATTGATTGCAGCCATGCCAATAGCAGCAAGCAATACAGCAAGCAAAATGAAGTGGCGCGCGATGTGGCGCAACAAGTGGCCGCAGGCGATGCGCGCATTATTGGCTTAATGGTGGAATCGCATTTAAATGAAGGCCGCCAAGATCATACGCCAGGCTGTGAGCTTCAATATGGGCAATCCATTACCGATGCTTGTTTAGGATGGCAAGAATCGGTTGATTTGTTAGAGGCGCTGGCGTTATCTGTACGCCAACGCAGGCAAAAAAGGTTAAGCGAAGAAATTGGTGATTAATCTGTTAGCTTCGCATCATGAATTTACTTAGTAGTATTTGGGTAAGTTGTCAGTATTGCTAAAACTAAAAAGCGCGCAAAATTCGTTTAACGTTGTGGCACTAATCAACAGCAACAACGAATTAAATTTGACAACTTAACTTTGCAACTAACTTTAAAGGAAATTATCATGTGGACAACTCCAGCAGCTACAGAAATGCGTTTTGGTTTTGAAGTAACAATGTACGTAATGAATAAATAATTAGCTTTTGCTGATTAACAAAAGGCTGTTTAACGACAGCCTTTTTTGTACCTGTAATACACATCTTTTAAGCGTAAAATCTAGTTTTTAAATAGCAAAGCAAAGAATCTCATGCATATTCACGTATTAGGTGCCGCAGCAGGCGGTGGTTTTCCACAATGGAATTGTAATTGTCCCAACTGTGACGGTTTGCGCAAAGGCACGATTAAAGCGACCAAGCGTACACAATCGTCTATTTGTGTTTCGGGCAACGGTGTGGATTGGGTGTTATTTAACGCGTCCCCTGATGTGTTGCAACAAATTCAAGACTTTGCACCCTTGCAACCGGGCCGCAATATTAGAGATTCTGGCATTCAAGCCATTGTGCTAATTGATGCGCAAATTGACCATACCACTGGTTTATTTATGTTGCGCGAAGGCAAAGTGAAGCGCGAAATTTATTGTACCGATATGGTGTATGAAGATTTAACCACAGGTAACCAAGTGCTGAATATCTTGGGTCATTATTGCGGCATTAATCGTCATGATGTGCCAATCGACGGTCAAACTAGCTTTACGATTCCAAGCGTACCTAATCTTAAATTTACATCTGTGGCGCTTAAAAGTGCGGCGCCGCCATATTCACCGCATCGTAACGACCCCAAAGCGGGCGACACGATTGGCGTTTTAATTGAAGAAATTAGCACTGGCAAAAAATGTTGGTACAGCCCAGGTTTGGGTGAAATAGAGCCGCATTTGCCACAATTTATGTCGCAAGCCGATTGCATTATGGTAGATGGCACGTTTTGGACCAACACTGAAATGATAGACATGGGTTTGATGACCAAAACCGCGCGCAGCATTGGCCATAACCCGCAATCGGGTGAGGGCGGTATGATTGAAAAGTTAAATGAATTTGGCCCAAAAAATGGCCAAGCCGTGCGCAAAGTATTGATTCATATCAATAATACCAATCCAATTTTGCGTGAAGACTCTGCAGAGCGCGCGATTTTGAACCAACACAACATTGAAGTGGCCTATGATGGTATGGATATTATATTGTAAATAATAATCTGTCGTTCAGCCAACGACTGAATGACGAAAATTGTGACTTTGGAGAGCAGTATGAATGCAGTAACTAATAATAGCCTACCTTGGACCCGCGCCGAGTTTGAAGACAAGCTGCGCGAAAAAGGTCAGGGCTATCATATCTATCATCCGTTTCATGTGATGATGTATGAAGGTAAATTAACCAAAGACCAATTGCAATGTTGGGTGGCGAATCGTTTTTACTACCAAATTTCAATTCCCATGAAAGATGCGGCAATTCTTTCTAACTGTGATGACGTTGAAGTGCGTAAACAATGGATTGTGCGCATTACCGACCATGATGGTGTGGATGAAGCAGATAAAAAAGCGGTTGGTGGTATTGAGGCCTGGATTCAGCTAGGTGAAGCGGTTGGTTTAACGCGTGAGCAAGTTACCTCACTTAAAATGGTCAGCCCAGGTGTGAAATTTGCGGTGGATGCTTATGTTAATTTTGCCAAACAACGCAGCTGGCAAGAGTCTGTGTGTTCTAGCTTAACCGAATTATTTGCGCCGCATATTCACCAGCAACGCATCAGCTCATGGCCGCAAATGTATCCGTGGATTAATGAATCGGGCTTAAGTTATTTTAAAAAACGCTTAACCGAAGCGCGCCGCGATGTAGAGCAAGGCTTGGGCGTCACGCTAGAATATTTTAGTACTTCACGCGAAATGCAGTTAAAAGCCTTGGATATTTTGCAGTTTAAATTGAATGTGCTGTGGGTGATTGCGGATTCGATTATGTTGGCCTCAAGCGTAGACATTAAAGTAAACGGCAACGATTATTTCCATCAACCAGTAATCAATTTCGAATAAGAACACCATGGAAAATTTAACAGTAAGCCAAACAGAAGAAACCAAAATTGCACATTCAGATGTGTATGCAATTGCTTTTCACCATCGTTTTCAGTGGGAAGAAGCGCAGCAAAGTTATGTGATACTTTTTCCTGAAGGCATGGTTAAACTGCATGGTGGCGCGGGTGAAGTGATTAAGCGCATAGATGGCAAAGCAACCGTGAGCGATATTGTGGCTGAATTAAAAGCGGCATTTCCTGATGCGGTGAATATTGAAGCGGACATTGTTGGCATGTTTGAAATGGCTTACGGTAAAGCGTGGATTAGAAAAATTAATTAACCTCCTGTCATTCCCGCGTAGGCGGGAATCCAGACAGATGGCAATTTGACAAGTGATTGCTAATTGCTTCGGCTCTAATAGCAACCTAGCCTAGATTCCCGCCTACGCGGGAATGACGGAATAGGGGTTCAGTAAAGTTTTTAGGAGTAGCAAAATGACACAAACATCTTTAGGTGAGTCAGTCGTACAGAAGGAAATACACGCACAAGCCAAAAACAATGGCGTGGCGGCGAATATCACGCACACCCAGCCTTTGTGGTTGCTGGCAGAGGTGACTTATCGCTGCCCGCTGCATTGTGCGTTTTGCTATAACCCAACTGATTACGACAAACATACGCAAAACGAATTAAGCACTGAGCAATGGATTAATGCCCTGCGTGACGCGCGCAAAATGGGTGCGATTCAGCTAGGTATTTCGGGCGGTGAGCCATTATTGCGCGATGATATTGAAGATATTGTGATTGAAGCCAAAAAATTGGGCTACTACAGCAACTTGATTACTTCTGGCGTTGGCCTGACTGAAAAGCGCATTCAAGCCTTTAAAGATGGCGGTTTAGACCACATTCAGCTATCCATGCACGATATTACCGAAGAAATTAATAACTTTATTACCAACACTAAAACCTTTGAGCTAAAGAAAAAAGTCGCCGCTATGATTAAAAATCACGGCTACCCGATGGTGCTAAACGTGGTGATACACCGCTATAACATTGGCCATATCAAAGAAATTTTAGAGATGGCAGAAGCACTAGGTGCCGATTATGTTGAGCTAGCGAATACGCAATATTACGGTTGGTCGCTAGTAAATCGTAGCCAATTAATGCCGTTAAAAGAGCAAATTGACGAAGCAGAGCGCATTACCAACGAATTCCGTCAAAAAGTCGGCAACAAAATGAAAATATTTTTTGTAGTGCCCGATTACTTTGGCGACCGCCCGAAAAAATGCATGAACGGTTGGGGTGAAGTGTTTATGATTGTCACCGCCAATGGCGATGTTTTACCTTGCCATTCAGCGCGTGTATTGCCAAATATGGCGTTCCCCAATGTGCGCGATAGCGGCTTGGAATATGCATGGAAAGAAAGCCCGACCTTTAATAAATACCGCGGCACCGATTGGATGAAAGGGCCATGTGTTACTTGCCCAGAGAAAATGAATGACTTGGGCGGCTGCCGTTGTCAAGCCTTTTTATTGACAGGCGATGCCGAAAGTGCCGACCCTGTTTGCTCACTTTCGCCTAATCATCATTTAATTGAAAAAGCGATTGAAGACAGCAAAAATCCAGTGCTTTCATCACAACCGATTATTTTTAGAACCGATAAAAATTCTAAAAAATACGCGGCGGGTGACAAAGAACGCGTTGAGGAATTTCATGCCTTGCCTTAACAATTAGCTGATAAAATCCAGCTTTATTGTTTGTTAAGGCAATTGCATGGCTAGCCGCCGTCCTATCCCTTTTGTTTTAGCCGCCACTAACCACGGCACTTTTATTGTTAATCGTAACGATTACCGCATGGTGGATGAAAACCGTGGTTATGGTGTTGGCTACCAACTACTTAATACTTCTAATTTCGATCAAGAAGAAGTTAGCTTTGTAATGGCGTTGCTAAGCCTGCGTCGCAAGCATTTTGGCGATGGTGTTATAGGCTTGGATTGTGGCGCTAATGTTGGCGTGCACACCGTTGAGTGGGCAAAACATATGCATCAATGGGGCAAAGTAATTGCTTTTGAGGCGCAAGAAAAAGTCTATTACGCGCTGGCTGGCAATATCGCGATTAATAATTGCTTGAACGCATCGGCGCATTTTGCGGCGGTTGGTAGTGAAAATAAAGAAATCAAAATTCCAGTACCCGATTACCTAGTGCCAGCCAGTTTTGGCAGCTTGGAATTAAAGCAACATAAAAAGAATGAATTTATTGGTCAGAACATTGATTATTCCGATGCTGCGATGTCTGCCGTCCAGCAAAAAACCATCGATTCATTTAATTTACCGCGTGTTGATTTGATTAAAATTGATGTTGAAGGCATGGAAGTAGACGTTTTACAGGGTGCTGTTGAAACCATTAAACGCTGCAAACCGATGATGACGATTGAAATTATTAAAACAGACAAAGCGCAAGTACAGGCTTTTTTAATGCAGCACGGTTATCAAATTTATCCAATGGGAATCAATATTTTAGCTATACATCAATCTGACCCTAGCCTTAGCCATATCACCACTAATGCAAATGGCATTAATTTAACGATTTAACCGCTGTTGAAACCCCATTCCATCTTTTTAGTCTATGTGTTGGCAAGCTTGGCTGCGCTGGCGCCTTTTGCTATAGACACCTATTTGCCCGCTTTTCACGCCATGGGCGCCGATTTGCGCACATCCGATTTACACATTCAGCAAAGCTTAACTGTTTATTTGCTGCCCTATGCGTTAATGACCCTATGGCATGGCGCGATTTCAGATGCGATAGGGCGAATTACTACCATTAAATGGGGTTTGGGCATTTTTGTGCTGGCGTCTATTGGTTGCGCGTTTGCGCCAAATGTAGAAACGCTGTGGTTGTTTAGGGCACTGCAAGGCGCAAGTGGCGGGGCGGGCAACACGGTTGCGCGTGCCATGGTGCGCGATTTATTTGAAGGCGCTGCCGCACAACGAGTGATGGCGACTGTGCAAATGCTTTTTGGCATTGCGCCAGCCATCGCGCCCATTATTGGTGGGTTGTTATTAGGCATTCACTGGCAGGCGATATTTATCTTTTTAGCGTTTTATGCGGCTGTCACATTGTGGGCGTCAGTAACTTTTCTGCCAGAAACCATGCCGCCCGAAAAACGGTTTAAACTATCGGCCAAAAATGTAATTACCAGTTATAAAACCATATTTGGTGATTTAGAATTTGCCAAATTAGGTATTACCGTTGGTGCATGCTTTTCGGCCTTTTTTATCTATGTGTTGGCTAGCCCTGTATTTTTGGGCAAACATTTGGGCTTAAGCCCGCAGCAATATGGCTATTTGTTTGTGCCAACCGTCTGCGGCATGGTGCTGGGCTCTTATTTAGCTAAATATGCCGCTGGCAAATATGCAGCAAAAACCGTGCTAAACGCGGCTTTTAGTTGGATGTTTTTGATTGTGTTTGTTAACGTCGCGGTTTGTTATTACTTGCCGCTGCGCCCTGTTTTTAATATCTTACCAATTGCGTTATTTAATGTGGGCATGGCATTGGTTATGCCGATTATTTCACTGGCTGCCCTAGACCGTCACCCTAAAATTCGCGGTACAGCGGCTTCTGGCCAAGCGTTTATTCAAATGCTGTTTTCTACCGTATCAGCTGGCTTAATTGTGCCTTTGGTGTGGGGTAGCGTGATGGGCTTGGCGATTGCAATGCTGGTTTATTTGCTGATTGCGTTAATGGTGATTAGCCAAACGCGCTTATGGAAAAGCCACAAAATATAGATTAGGCGCGCGTCACTTTGCCAACATTACCCAATACCAGTTTGATGCCACGCCATAATTTTGGCAGCAACCAAAACATAAACACAATAAATCCCAACAACAAACCAATAAAAACGGCAGGGTGCATAAGCGCCAACCAGCCGCCTGTTAATAGCAAGCCTTCTTCACTAAGGGATGCGGCAATATTGCTAACCGGTTCTGGCGATGTGTTAATTAAAGCGCGGCTACCCGCTTTGGTAGCGTGCGTGGCACCGGCTAATGAGCCGCCAAGCAGTGCTGTAACCGTTGCAATCATTGGGTCGCTAGTATTAATTGCGCCCATTGCCAGCAAGGCGCCAGCAGGGATGCGAATAAAGGTTTGAATCGAATCCCAAGCGCTATCCACATAAGGGATTTTGTCGGCTAAAAACTCAATCACACACAACACGCCAGCCACCACAAGCACGATTGGATTGCTTAATATATCCAAGCCTGAAGGCAAATCAATGACGTTATACCGTGCCAATGCGCCCACCAAAAATACCGTGAGATAAAGCCGCAATCCGCTGGCCCAGCTTAGGCCGCCAGCCAGTGCTAAATTAGAAATCATGTCCATAATGTTGAATCCATGCGTTAAGCTAGCACAAAATAAAGTGCAAATAAATCATCATAACCTTTGTTTACCTAGTCATTGTAAATTTTATACTCGGCATAAACTATTCGGTTAATATGCAAGATGCTGTATTTCATCAATCAACAATATTAATCAACAACAAAGGAAAATAACATGTTTAATACCCAATTTTGTGACAAATGGACGCCTTATGCTTTAGGTTTATTGCGCATCATCACAGGCTTTTTGTTTCTGCAGCATGGCTCATCAAAGCTATTAGGCATGCCGCATAACGCTATGTTTGATGGATTACAGCTGATGTCGTTGATGGGTGCAGCCGGCGTTTTAGAGTTGGTGGGCGGTACGCTGATTTTGATTGGCCTATTTACGCGACCTGTGGCGTTTATTCTATCTGGCCAAATGGCGGTTGCCTATTTTATGGCGCACGCTCCTGAAAGCTTTTTGCCGATTAATAATCATGGCGAACTGGCCGTTTTGTTTAGCTTTGTGTTTTTATATTTGAGTTTGGCAGGTGCTGGTAAATTAAGTATTGATAGCGCGCGCTAAAACAATATTTAATTACTAATATATGGCGCCAGTGGCTGTGGTTATGGCTGTGGCGCCATTGTTTTCTCAGCAGGCGCGCTTTTCCAAAGCAAATACACACGGCAATCAAATTCAAGTTGGTGATAATCTGGTTCCATGCGTTGGCAAAGCTGGTAAAACGCTTTGTCATGGTTACGCTCTTTTAAATGCGCTAATTCGTGCACCACAATCATGCGCAAAAAGTCAGCTGGCGCGGCTTTAAAAAAAGACGATATTTTGATTTCTTTTTTGGCTTTTAATTTGCCGCCTTGAACGCGCGATATAGCGGTATTTAGCCCCAATGCATGGTGGTCAATGCTCAAGCGATTTTCAAAATGCGCTTTGTCTAGCAATGGCGCATTGCGCAGAAACGTTTGCTTAATTTCATTGCAATAGGCATAAAGCGCTTTATCGGTTTGAATCATATGTTGCTGTGCGTAACGCTCAACAATGTAGTCGCCTAATTTTCCTTGCATTTGCAACATCCGCACCTGCTCTTGCAAGGCAGGCGAGTAATGTTGCAAAAAAGGCAGCGGTGTGGACATAAGATTTAATCTAAAAGATTACACTTTAACTAAGTTGATTCAAACACAAAAGGGATGCTAGCGCATCCCTTTTATAGATAAGTTAAAACTATTCTATTAAAAGCTCACGCTTGCCGGGCACACCATTCATGGCTTCCGCATCTTCTAATGCTTCTTTACGGCTGGTTATAACTGGCCACAATTGCGCTAAACGCGCGTTTAAAGCAATATATTCTTGCTGATCTGCTGGTACATCATCTTCCGCAAAAATCGCTTCAGCAGGGCACTCAGCAACGCACAGCGTGCAATCAATACACTCGTCAGGGTTAATTGCTAAGAAGTTAGGGCCTTCAACAAAGCAATCCACTGGGCAAACATCTACACAATCGGTAAATTTGCATTGAATACAGTTTTCGGTGACTACATACGTCATTTTGTTTTCCTTTTGCAGCTTAAAAGCTAATTAAATTATTCTATTTCAAATTCAGATGTTTTGCGATTGAATATCTTCAATCTTTTATCTGTCATTCTGAGCATAGCGAAGAATCCAGTACTTTGTTGGGTCTAAAAACTGGATTCTTCGCTATGCTCAGAATGACGTATAGACTTTATACAATCATGCCTGCGCCAACAGTATTGTTTGTACTTTCATCAATCACAATAAAAGCCCCAATAGCGCGATTTTGCGTATAACTATCTACCATTAATGGCTGCGCCAGTTTAAAGCTAATGCGTGCAATGTCGTTCATTTTAAGCTCAGTGGTCGCTTGTTGTTCTAGCGTATTCACATCTACTTTGTACGAAATAGCCGCCACTTTCGCTTTAGATTCACGCGTTGTATGGCGAATGACATAGGTTCTGGCGGTAGACATTGGCGTTTCAGATAGCCAGCATACGAATGCCTCAATCTGTTTAACAGGCTGAATCGTGCTGCCTGTTTTAACAATCATATCGCCGCGCGAGGTATCAATTTCGTCTTCTAGCAATATGGTCACGCTTTGCTCAGTTTGCGCGCTTTGTAATTGCAAATCGCCAATTTGAATGGCTTTTACTTTAGATTGATAGCCATTTGGTAATACTGTTACCGCATCGCCAACGGCAATATCGCCACTTTCAATGCGGCCCATAAAGCCCCTAAAGTCGTGCAAATCAGCATCTGCACTGGCGTGCGGCCTGCATACAAATTGCACCGGAAAGCGGAATTCCGCGTTTTGCTCTTCATCTGCCGCAGGAGCTGCCTCAAGCATTTCAAGCAATGTTTCGCCAGAATACCAAGGCATATTATCCAAACGGTCTACCAACATATCGCCATTTAAAGCAGACATTGGGATAAAGCGAATATCGCGAGCGGCGCTCAAGCCAATTTCTTTTGCAAAAGCTAAATAATCCGCACAAATTTTGTTGTAATTGGCTTGATCATAATCCATCAAATCCATTTTGTTAACCGCCACTACAATATGCTGAATACCCACCAAGTGCGCCAAATAGCTGTGACGGCGCGTTTGAGTTAGCACACCACGGCGCGCATCAATCAAAATAATCGCTAAGTTAGCCGTAGATGCCGCTGTCACCATGTTGCGTGTGTATTGCTCATGGCCTGGCGCATCGGCAATAATATACTTGCGCGTACCAGTACTAAAGTAGCGATAAGCCACGTCAATGGTAATGCCTTGCTCACGTTCCGCTTGCAGGCCATCGGTTAACAAGGATAAATCCACTGCTTCCATACCGCGTTTTTTAGACGTGTTGGAAATTTGCGTCAGCGTATCGGCCAAAATGGTTTTGGTATCAAACAATAAGCGGCCAATCAACGTGCTTTTGCCGTCATCGACAGAGCCGCAGGTCATAAAGCGGAGTAGGCTATCGTTATGTTTAGTCGAATTAGTCATAGTTTCAGGTTTACTTTTTAGCCACAGAGGACACAGAGGTCGCAGAGTAAGCTGTTATGTTAATGATTTATAAATTTTTTGTTTTTCTCGGTATTCTCTGTGGCTAAAAACTAGAAATAGCCTTCTTTTTTACGTTGTTCCATGCTGGCGTCGCTAGTTTGGTCATCCAAACGCGTTGCGCCGCGCTCTGTAATGGTCGTTGTGGCGGTTTCAAGCACAATTTTACTCACAGTATCGGCATCTGAAATCACAGGTGCTGTACAAGTAATATCGCCCACCGTTCTAAAACGCACCTGCATATTAATGACTTCTTCACCCGCTTTTGGCACGTTAATCACGTCGCCATCCGCCAGTTTAATATTGGCTGGCATCATCGCGCCGCCGCGCATAATAATGTCGCGGTTATGTGCAAAGTATATGCTTGGTAACTGTAAATTTTCGCGCTCGATATATTGCCAAACGTCCATTTCTGTCCAGTTAGAAATAGGGAAGGCGCGAATATTTTCACCTTTGTGGCTGCGTGCGTTGTATAAATTCCATAATTCTGGGCGCTGATTTTTTGGATCCCATTGGCCAAACTCATCGCGGAAACTCATGATGCGTTCTTTGGCGCGGGCTTTTTCTTCATCACGGCGTGCGCCACCAATGCAACAATCAAAACCAAATTCTTCAATCGCTTCCAGTAGCGTTACTGATTGATGCTTATTACGCGGTTCATCTGGCGTTTTTAGCACAACGGTGCCACGTTTCATTGAGACTTCAACTGAGCGCACAATCAAGCGCTCACCCAATTCGGCCGCGCGTTGATCTCTAAAATCAATCACTTCTTGATAATTGTGACCGGTATCAATGTGCATTAAAGGAAACGGAAAACGGCCTGGGCGAAAGGCTTTTTCAGCCAAGCGCAAAATGCAAAGTGAATCTTTGCCGCCAGAAAACAGCAATACAGGGTTGCTGCATTGCCCCGCAACTTCACGCAAAATGTGAATCGCTTCAGCTTCAAGCCAATCTAAATGTGATAGTGGCTGGTGTTTATTATTTAACATATTCAATGATTTACAATTAATATTTAAAGTGATTTATATGATTATTTATGCGGATACTATTTAACGTGCAGGCCGCACTCTTTGCTGGTTGGGTCTTCCCACCACCAGCGTCCTGCGCGCACATCTTCGCCCATGGCAATGGCGCGCGTACAAGGCGCACAACCAATACTAGGGTAAAACTGATCATGCAATGCGTTGTATGGGACATTATTTAAGCGAATATAGGCCCAAATTTCTGTTTCTGACCAATCGCTTAAAGGATTAAATTTCTCAAGCTTGTTGCCAGCATCATATTCGCGCACAGGCAAACTGGTACGCGTAGTGGCTTGCGCAGCACGCATACCCGTAATCCAAGCTTGTTTACCGCTTAATGCGCGTTGTAAAGGTTCTACTTTACGCATGTGGCAGCAAGCTTTACGTAAATCAATTGATTCGTAAAAGGCGTTAATGCCATGATTTTTAACGTAAAACTCAACAGCTTGCGCTTGCGGAAAATACACGTTTAATTTGGTGCTGTAATGTTGCTCCGTTTTGGCGATTAAATCATAGGTTTCAACGGGTAAACGGCCTGTATCCAATGAAAAAATCTCAATCGCTAACTGATTTTTTAAAATAATATCCGTTAGCACCATGTCTTCTGCACCAAAACTATTGGCAAAAGTAATACTATTTAATTCAGCACTGGCCGCTTTTAACAAATTTAAAACTTGCGTCGTTTTGGCTTGTACGCTTGCTTGCAGCGCATCTGTTAATACAGGCGATGTAGCTGGGTTAATAGCCGCCGGTTTTAAAAATGATACTTCACCTGACATTTAGCTAGCCCTGTTGTAGCGTGAAAATACAGGGCGTGGCTCATCCACTGCGCCTTGATAGGGTGCGGTAAAATCATTCAAGCTTGCTAGCGCTTCAACCGCTGAACGGTCTGCACGCAGTAAAAAGCTGCTAAAACCGCTGCGTTTTAAGAAAAATAGTTGATCGCGCAACACGTCACCAGTGGCGCGCAGCTCGTTTTCAAAGCCATAACGTGTGCGCAACAAAGTACCTAATGAGAAAATACGACCATCGGCAAAGCGCTCAACGTGCACAGCAATTATAGGCAGGGCGTTTAAATCAGGCTGGATAGTCACTAAATCCGCTAATAATTCATGCGTATCAAGCCAAACGCCAATTTCACCATTTTCAATACGTGGTAACAGCGTATCTTTGCGCGCGATAAACACGCTTAATGGCACAATTACTTTGCCCGTGGCCGGAATCACAGTGTCGGCAATTTGCGTTTCAGTAACAGTTTCTTCGCCTGTTAATTTGAACAATACGACTTTGCCCGCTTGCTTGCGCGCTTCTACTTGGCTTGCTGGCAGTTGCACGGTTAGCCATGTATTTTCTACAATTTGTGCCGTGTTTTCAATTAGTTGAATTAAGTTGCTCATACTGCAGCCTCTTCTTTGGCGTAAACATATGCCTTAAATGGCGCAACGCCTAAGCGGCGCACGGTATCAATAAAGCGCTCTTCATCGGTACGTTCTTTAATGTATACGTCGATTAATTTTTGTATCACGCTTGGCATTTCATCTGCCGCAAACGATGGCCCAATCACTGCACCGATACTGGCATCGTTGCCTTGTTTGCCGCCGATTGAAACTTGGTAGAATTCCGCGCTATCTTTATCTACACCCAAAATACCAATATGACCAACATGGTGATGACCGCAGGCGTTCATACAACCAGAAATATTTAGCTCAATTTCACCAATATCATGCAGATAATCTAAGTTATCAAATTGCATTTGAATTGCTTCGGCAATTGGGATGCTTTTAGCGTTGGCAAGGCTACAGAAATCGCCACCTGGGCAACAAATAATATCGGTTAACAAACCAATATTAGGTGTAGCCAAGCCTGCTGCACGCGCTTTTTCCCAAACCGCCAATAAATCGCTTAATTTAACATCCGCTAAAATTAAGTTTTGCTCATGCGAAACACGTAATTCGCCAAAGCTATATTGCGCGGCTAAATCAGCAACCGTGTGCATTTGCGCAGAAGTTGCATCACCTGGGGCTTTGCCATGTGGCTTAAGGGATAATGTGATGGCACGGTAGCCAGCTTGCTTGTGTGCATGCACGCAACGTTTTACCCAAGCTGCAAAGGCTGGGTTGCTGGCAGTGTCGGCATCAAAACCGGCATCGTTTGCCGCGATATTTTCATAAGGCATTGCTTCAAAATGTTTGCCTACGCGTGCTAATTCGGCTTCTGTAATGGTGTTTGGGGCATCTTTTAAATGCGCCCATTCGGCTTCAACTTGCGCTTTAAATTCTTCAATACCTAATGCTTTAACCAAGATTTTAATGCGCGCTTTGTAAGCATTGTCGCGGCGACCATGCAAGTTGTACACGCGAATAATCGCTTCGCAATAGGTGAGGGCGTGTTGCCACTCTAAATGTTCGCGAATGACAGAACCTAAAATTGGCGTACGGCCTAAACCGCCTCCTACCCATACTTTAATCGCCAATTTTCCAGCGGCATCGGTATAAAATTCCATGCCAATATCATGCGCTTGCACAATGGCGCGGTCTTGTTTGGTGCCAGACACAGCAATTTTAAATTTGCGTGGTAATAATGCGAATTCTGGATGAAATGTACTCCACTGACGCATAATTTCGGCCATGGCGCGCGGATCAATCACTTCGTCTGGCGCGATGCCTGCAAATTGATCTGTAGTGATATTGCGAATACAGTTACCAGAAGTTTGAATCGCATGCATTTCAACCGTAGCTAGTTCTGCCAACATTTCTGGCACATCTTCTAATTTAGGCCAATTTAATTGCAAGTTTTGGCGCGTTGAAAAATGGCCATAATCTTTATCGTATTTATTAGCCAAATCAGCCAATTTATGTAATTGTTTGCTAGAAAGCATGCCATAGGGCACCGCAATGCGGAACATTGGCGCGTGGCGCTGAATATATAAGCCATTTTGCAAGCGCAATGGGCGAAACTCTTCCTCAGATAATTCGCCTGCCAAATAACGGCGTGTTTGGTCGCGATATTGCGCAACGCGCTCGTTAACAATTTGTTGGTCTAGTTTGTCGTATTTATACATATATTTTTGGAGTCAAAAGCTTACTAAAAACTTAACCCAGTATTTTAATCTAAATAGTGGGTTAATTCAAAAAGTCATTCTCATTCAGTACGTTTTAAGCCTAATTGTTTTAATGCCACAATAAAAAGTAAAATTGAAACACCAATCAGTTGGTTAAATTCTGGGAAAGCTAATTTTTGGCCGACATAAACTAATATTAACGCCAGTAATGCGCGCACCCAATGTTCGGCTACTTTTGCACTTAGGTGGCTGCCAATCCAAATACCGGGAATTGAGCCAATTAATAAGGTGCCAAGTAAGCTGTAATCCACTGTGCCCAAGCTTGCGTGGCCCAAACCTGCCACTAGTGTTAATGGCACAGCATGTGCAACATCGGTGCCTACAATTCTAGTGATAGATAATTTAGGATACAAAATAAGCAATGCTGTAACGCCTAATGCGCCCGCACCAACAGAAGTAAGTGTGACTAAAAAGCCTAAAATAATACCTAATATAACCGTTAGCACAGGCGTGTATTGCGGGTTAATCCAATGTCCTGTTTTGGATAATTTGGCCAATTGATTTCTAAATAAAACCGATACAGAGGTGAGTAATAATGCGATGCCGAGCCAAAACTTTATGCTACTAACGGCGTGGTCGGATGCGATATCTAAATCTTTTAAATACAGCAAGGTTAAAAGCGATGCAGGAATGCTGCCGTAGGCTAACAAGCGTACGATTATCCAATCAATATTGCCTAGCTTGCCGTGCGCAAAAATACCCACGCTTTTGGTGATTGATGCGTATAACAAGTCTGTACCAACAGCGACGGCTGCTTTTACGTTAAAAAAGATCAGTAATATAGGCGTCATTAACGAACCGCCGCCTACGCCAGTGAGTCCCACCAACAAGCCAACGACAAATCCGGCACAAATATAATAAAAGAAATCCACGCGTTTGATACACCCAAATGGTAGTAAAGCCGCGTAATATAACAGTTATTAATATAATCGCTTATAACATATTGTTATTTTGCTATATGATTTACTTATATAGCTTGTTTTAAGCAAAGAGGTGCATGAATGAAACTTCACCAACTAAAATACATACATGAAGTTGCTCGGCAAGGCTTAAATATCTCGGCTGCGGCTGAGGCATTACATACTTCGCAGCCCGGTGTTAGCAAACAAATTCAAATGCTAGAAGATGAGCTGAATTTACAGATTTTTCAACGCAATGGTAAACGTTTAACCGGTATTACAGAGCCTGGTCGCCATATTGTTAAGTTGGCCGCCACCGTGATGCTAGAAATGCAAAATATTAAGCGCGTGGGTGATGAGTTTAGTAAAGTAGAAACAGGCACGCTGACTATTGCCACCACACACACGCAAGCGCGCTATAAATTGCCTGCGGCAGTTAAGCAATTTATTTCGTCTTATCCACACGTTAAATTGCATATTCACCAAGGTGACCCAGCGCAAGTAACCGCGCAAGTGGCCAGTGGCGAGGCAGACATTGGCATTGCAACCGAAAAAATTAGTTTAGATGATCGATTGCTCTGCCTACCTTGTTATGAGTGGAATCGTTGCGTGGTGGTGCCAAAAGGCCATCGTTTAATTGATGCCGTGCCGCTTACCTTGGCCAAAATTGCCAGTTTCCCGTTAATTACCTACGATTTTGCCTATACTGGCAGTACCGCTGTATCTAAAGTGTTTCATGATGCCGGTGTGATGCCCAATATTGTATTAAGCGCGATTGATGCGGACGTGATTAAAACCTATGTGGGATTAGGTTTGGGCGTTGGTTTAATTGCTAATATGGCTTATGACGAAGAGCGTGACAAAGATTTAGTGCGCCTAGATTGCAGTCATTTATTCCCATCAAGCACCACCTTTTTAGGCGTAAGAAAAGATGCATTTTTGCGTAATTATATTTATGGTTTTATTGAATTATTAGCGCCACGATTTGATAGACGATCGGTAGATGAAGCCTTAAAAGCGTTTCGTAATACTTAAAAGCCATACCTTTAGTTTTAGCAGCGTAATAAAAATTGGAGTAACTTAATGTGGTTTAAATATGCAATATATTTAGTTACGCTGGCTTTATTAAGCGCATGTGCCACATCTAAAATGGCCACTGCACCCGCCCTTAAAGCAATGCCCAATGGCTTGCCGTCCATAAATCTTAATAGCGCGATATATGAGTTAGCAGTAAAAGAAGGTGTGAGCTACCAAGACGTGATTGATAGCTTAAAATCGGTTTCGGAAGGCATGAATTTTGTAAACCCAGCCAATTTCCCCATTGGCGAGCACATGAAGCTGCGCGGCATTGATCCGCAAGGTGTAAAGGAAGTGCACAGCTTTTGTAATCTAAGCCAAGGCACTGAAATTATGCTGGATCATCCAGAATTTTTAGTGTTTGCGCCATGCCGAATTGCGCTGTATGAAAAGCCAGATGCCAACAAAAAAATGCGCTTATTTTTGGCCTTAGATCGTCCTACTTACGACTTAAAAAGCATCACTAACCCCACAGTACGCGCGCGCAAATCGGCGCAAGAGTTAGAAGATGCCTTAATTAAACTGATGGCCGCCGCTAGCCGTGGTGATATTTAGTTAAGGTTTAAGACTAAGGTTTAAGC
>Ga0326733_1000090_pt1 | contig 31563 bp, 27 predicted proteins | sample 14_GP2_308_FD_207946 | JGI IMG/M metagenome (GOLD analysis project Ga0326733, IMG submission 207946) | Glacier ice microbial communities from Ngari, Tibet, China - 14_GP2_30.8 | ecosystem: Environmental > Aquatic > Freshwater > Ice > Glacier | place: China: Ngari, Tibet | collected 2018-07-17
GCAATATGGCGCCACTACTTAAAAAATTCCCTGCGTTAAAAGTGGTTTTTGAGCATATAACAACCAAAGATGCCGCCGATTTTGTGACAGAGGCCAGCAGTAATGTTGCCGCCACCATTACCGCGCATCACTTATTAATGAATCGCAACGATATGTTTAAAGGTGGCATTCAGCCGCATCATTATTGCTTGCCGATTTTAAAACGTGAAGAACATCGATTAGCTTTAGTGAAGGCGGCGATTTCTGGCAATGCCAAATTTTTCTTAGGCACCGATAGCGCGCCGCATGCCAAACACACCAAAGAAGCCGCTTGCGGCTGTGCAGGTATGTACACCGCGCATACGGCAATTGAGCTTTATGCTGAAGCGTTTGAAAATGCCAACGCGCTGGATAAATTAGAAGGTTTTGCCAGCTTTTATGGTGCCGATTTTTACGGCTTACCGCGCAATACCGCCCAAATCACATTAATAAAAGAAAGCTGGAAAGTACCAGACAGCTTGCCGTTTGATGGTGATGCGCTGGTGCCCCTTAGAGCAGGCCAAACCTTAGCGTGGAAATTACAAAATCATTAAGCGCAGCAGCGTGTTAAAATAACACTGAAGCTGGCTAGACAGTCGCCGCCTAATTTTTTAGGGGGAGGAAAGTCCGGGCTGCACAGAGCAAGATGACGGCTAACAGCCGTACGCAGCAAGGCAGCAATGCCCCAAGGCGCGGAATAGGGCCACAGAGACGAGCGTATTAAGTTACGGTGAAACGCGGTAACCTCCATTTGCAGCAATATCAAATAGGCTGGCATTTTAACTTCGGTTAATAAGGCGTGGCTCGCGCTGCCAGCGGGTAGATAGCTTGAGCGTACCAGTAATGGTGCGCCTAGATGAATGACTGTCAACTTTAGCAATAAAGTCTACAAAACCCGGCTTATCGGCCAGCTTCACTTGTTTTTAAATTCTAATTTTTCTATTCAAATTTTCTTTTGAAAATTCCTTGTTTGAAATTTTCAACTCAATTTTATGTTGAGTGCAATTTTCAAACAAAAAAAGCCACACAAACGTGTGGCTTTTAAAAATGATTAAATATTAAGCTTGATTTCTACGGCGCATTCCAAAAAAACCTAAAACTGCAGAACCAAACAACCAAGCCGCTGCTGGTACAGGAACTGTTCCTGGGTTAGGATTGCCAATCGGTGCACCATCTGTAGCAAGCACTGATTTAGCTAATGTCACTAACCAACCTTGATCTGTTTGGTCGATTAACATGCGCACCATCAAACCAGTGGATATTTCATCAGCCCAGCTTGAGCCAAGGTTGAATGTTGTAAATGAGTAAATGTCTGTTGCGCCAGCTAACACACCAATTAACTCCCAGCTTAAACTGGATGTTTCCCAGCCATATATTTCATCTGTTTCATTACTAACACCAGCTGTTTCAGAAGGATTGTCTACATCAAAAGCGCTAACGCTTAAAGTCGCTGTTGTGTAGGGAGAGGTTACGGCATTGTGTGCCCAGTCCCAATCTTGACCTGCTCGGCGATAGTAAGGACTGCTGTAGGTGGCAATGCCGCTTGGCGCAAAATAATTTGGTGATGCGTTTGCAGTTGGCGATGTTGCCTCTATTGTATCAACTGTGGCGGCCGTTACGCTTGATGCGTTAAATAGCGCGCCAATTAGCAGGCCTGATACGACTAATTTTTGAATGTACATTCTTATTGTTCCTTTTAAATTTGCAAAAATTGCTTTGCAAGTTTAGATATAAAAACTGCTAACTCAATCCCCTGTTTGGAGTATACACAAGTATAAATTATATACTTTTCAGTCATTTTTGTTTTCCAAATTGCGCTAAAAAAACCGATGTTGTTTGCAATCATTAATCTAGTTGCTTGTTGTTATATTCTACATTCACTTAATTTAATATCTCCTTGATTTTTATCACTATTATTTTATTGATAAAAATGCGCTAAGTCTTTGTCTTATAAAGAAAAAATAGTCAAAAAGTGCTTGCAAAGACCTTTTTTTTTATCTATAGTGCAATTTAGTGGTGAAAAGTGGAGTTTAGTGGGAACTTTTGTCTGGGTGAGTGTTTTTGCCTGTTCCTATTTTAAGTCTGCTGATAATAATTAAATCGAATCACCAACACTAAATAATGTATTAAGGGCGGTTTATTCAAATCATGTTTCGGGGCGCAACACTTTTAAGTATGGATGCTAAGTACAGGCTTGCAGTGCCTGCTAAGCATCGCGATGCTTTATTGGCGCAGAGTGCAGGTAATTTGATTTTAACCGCGCATCCGCATCGCTGCTTATTGTTGTATCCGCAACCCGCTTGGGCGCCAATTGAGGCCAAAATTAATGGCTTATCCAGCTTTAATCCGCAAACCAGTGCGTATCAGCGCATGATGGTTGGTCAGGCGGAAGATTTGAGCTTGGATAGCGCAGGGCGTTTGTTGGTGTCACCTGTGTTGCGTGGTTTTGCAAAATTAGATAAAGATGTGATGTTTGTGGGTCAAGGTAGCCATTTTGAGTTGTGGAATTTGGATGCTTGGAATAAGCAGCTGGAAATTTTAACTGGCGGCGACAGCTTTGAAATGCCAACAGAATTAGAAGGTTTCTCACTATGATGATGGGCGCGAAATCGGCGCCCACCTTAGCCTCAGTGTCCGCATCGATTATGACTTCTGCTGTAAATCCCTCTAATAAGTCGCCATCGGCTGCCCATATCACCGTTTTATTAAACGAAGCAGTAGACGCGCTTAATATTAAGCCATCTGGCGTTTATGTGGATGGCACATTTGGGCGCGGCGGTCATAGCCGCCTAATTTTATCGCGTTTAGAAAATACAGGCCGCCTGTATGCGATTGACCGCGATTTGGCGGCAATGGCAGAAGGTCAAACCATACAAGATGCACGTTTTCATATTTCACATCTGCACTTTTCCGAAATCAATCAACTAGCCAGCAATAACAATTTAACCAAAGTAGACGGCATTTTGTTGGATTTAGGTATTTCATCGCCGCAAATTGATGAAGGTGATCGTGGTTTTAGCTTTAGATTTGATGCGCCCTTAGATATGCGCATGGACCAAACGCGTGGAAAGACGGCCGCAGAGCTATTGACCACTATTTCAGAACAACAATTAGGGAAAGTGATAAAAGACTATGGTGAAGAACGGTTTGCTAAGCAGGTTGCAAGGGCGATTATTAAGGAGCGCACAGACGGGCGCGCCATCACCACTACAGGACAGCTTGCCAAGATCGTGGCAAGTGCAATCCCCAAGATCGAACCGGGGCAGAACCCCGCAACGCGCACCTTTCAAGCTTTACGGATTTTCGTCAATTCGGAGCTTGAGGAGTTATCGCTAATTTTACCTAAATGCCTGAATTTGCTGGCAGAAGGCGGCAGGTTGGTGGTAATTAGCTTTCATTCGCTAGAAGACCGAATTGTGAAGCAATTTATTCAAGGTGAGCAAAACCGTGATGATTTGCCTGCGCGATTTCCGGTAAAGGCGATTGATTTACCGCAACCAAGATTAAAAGCAGTGGGCAAAGCCATTAAGCCAACGGCGGCTGAAATAAAACAAAACCCACGTAGCCGAAGTGCCGTAATGCGGGTGGCTGAAAGAACAGCAGTCGTTTAATAATTATGACGCGCATCAATTTTATTTTATTTTTTGTATTAATTGCCGTGAGTTTAGGCGTGATTACGTCACAGCATAAAGCGCGCAAATTGTATTTTGAATTAGAGCAACAGCAAGATTTAACGCGCAAATTTGATACGGAATATGGTCAATTGCAGTTAGAGCAAAGCACATGGGCCATGCATTCGCGTGTTGAAGAATTGGCAGCCAAAAAATTAAAAATGCAGGTGCCCGATGCCACGCGCATTCAGGTAATTGCAAAAGAAGAAGTCACCGTTGAATTAATTCGGTGACGATTAAAAAGAGAATATGGCTTATAACTCCGTACAACATCATATAGTAAAGCTGCCAGCTTGGCGGCGTAGGCTATTGTTGATTGGCATTCTGCTAGGGTTTGCTGGCTTGTTTGCGCGCGGCATTTATTTGCAAAGCTTGCACAAAGAGTTTTTGCAACAAAAAGGCGATGCGCGTTATAGCCGCACACTTACTTTGCAAGCGCACCGCGGCAAAATAACCGATAGAAACGGTGAATTATTAGCCATTAGCAGCCCTGTGGAATCGGTTTGGGCCAGCCCACCTGATGTCAAAATTAATAAAACGCAAAAGCAAGCGCTGGGTAAGTTGTTGGGCTTAAAAAATAAAGATGTAGATAAAAAATTCGCCAATTTACAGCGCGAATTTGTCTATTTAAAGCGCCGCGTTTCGCCAAATTTGGCCGCACAGGTGATGAGTTTGAATATTCCGGGCGTATTCTTGCAACGCGAATATAAACGCTTTTACCCTGCGGGCGATGTAACGGCGCATGTGGTGGGCTTTACCGATATTAATGATGTGGGCCAAGAAGGTTTTGAGTTGGCGCAAAACAGCCATTTATCAGGCAAAGCTGGCAGCCGTAAGGTAATTAAAGACAGGCAAGGCCGCATTGTTGAAGATTTAGAAGACGTAAAAGTGCCGCAAGATGGCAAAGATTTGGTGTTAAGCATTGATAGACGCCTTCAGTATTTAGCGTTTAGAGAGTTAACCAAAGCGGTTGAACACCATAAAGCCAAAGCAGGCGCAGCTGTTGTGTTAGACGCCAAAACAGGTGAAGTGTTGGCTATGGTCAATTTGCCTACTTACAACCCGAATAATCCGGTAAATATTGTGGGAAAAACGCGTAATCGCGTGATTACTGATGTGTTTGAGCCAGGTTCTACCTTAAAGCCAATGACGGCAGGGGCGGCAATGGAATTTGGCAATTTTAAGCCAAATACTAAAATTCAAACCGCGCCCGGTTATTTAACCATTAATGGCGCCACCATTCATGACGCGCATCCGCATGGCGTGCTAACGGTGTCTGAGGTGATTCAAAAATCCTCAAACGTGGGCTCTGCCAAAATGGCGTTAAGTCTAAAACGTGAAGAAATGTGGAGTACGTTTAACCAGTTTGGCTTTGGTTCGCGCGCCAATATTGGCTTTCCGGGTGAGGCATCTGGCCGCTTAAGGCCATATAAAAGCTGGCGCCCGATTGAGCAAGCTACTATGTCTTATGGCCACGGCATTAGTTTGACCTTATTGCAATTGGCGCGCGCTTATACCGTTTTTGCCAATGAAGGTGAGCTTAAAAATATTTCGCTGCTTAAATTAAATGAATCCACTGTGGGCCATCAAGTGTTTTCGGCGCAAGTGGCGAACGACATGAAAGGCATGTTAGAGCTGGCCGTTTTGCCAGGCGGCACGGCATTAAGGGCACAAGTAGCAGGCTATCGCGTTGGCGGCAAAACCGGTACCGCGCATAAATTGGGCAAAGCAGGCTACGAAAAAGATAAATACGTGGGTTCTTTTGTTGGCATGGCGCCAGCGTCTAACCCGCGATTGATTATGGCTGTGATGATAGATGAGCCGACCAATGGTGAATATTACGGCGGCACCGTGGCCGCACCTGTATTTAGCGCGGTAATGGCAGATGCCTTGCGTATGCTGGCTGTGCCGCAAGATGCGCCTAACAATAATGTGGTGATTCCTGCTAACGATGATGACGCTAAGGAAGTGATATGACCAAAGCGAATCAAAGTTATCGCATTAAAACTCCCATCAAAAACATCACGGCCGATAGCCGCAAAGTGGCGCAGGGAAGTTTGTTTTTAGCCTACCCAGGTGAAAAAATTGATGGCCGAAATTTTATTGCTGATGCGATTAAAAATGGCGCGAGTGCCGTACTTTGGGATTTAGACGATTTTAGTTGGCCTGCCGAGTGGACTGTTGAAAATATTGGCATTAAAAATTTGCGCTTGCAAGCCGGTAATATTGCCGCGCAGTTTTACAAAAAACCATCATCAAAATTATGGACTATTGGCGTTACTGGAACAAATGGTAAAACGTCTATCACCCAATGGTTAAGCCAATGTTTTAACTTTATAAATCGCAAAACGGCCGTTATTGGCACTTTGGGCAACGGCTTTTCTGAGCAATTATCCGAAACCAGCAACACCACGCCGGATGCTATTTTGTTGCAATGGATGTTGGCGGATTACCTAAAACAAGGCGCACAAGTGGTGGCATTAGAAGTGTCATCACATGGCTTGCATCAAGGTCGTGTGAATGGGGTTGAGTTTGATATTGCGATTTTAAGCAATTTATCCCGTGATCATTTGGATTATCACAGCACGTTAGAGGAATATGCGGCAGCAAAGCGCCGCTTGTTTACTAGCCTTGGTTTAAAAACGTCAATATTGAATTGTGATGATGATTTTGGCCTGCAAATAGAAGAAGATTTAAAACACGCAGGCGCCACTGTTGTTACATACGGCATAGACCATGGCGATGTGCGCGCCACAAAACTGCACTTTGAAAATACTTTTTTTAGTTTTGTGGCCGATACCCCTCAAGGCAAAGCAGAAGTGCGCGCTAATTTAATTGGACGCTTTAATGTATATAACGTGTTGGCAGTGTTAGCGACATTGTTGGCATCTAATGTGAGCTTGAAAGATGCCGTTGAGGCGATTTCGCATATTCAATCAGCCCCTGGCCGCATGCAGCAATTGGGTGGCGATAAATTGCCAATGGTGGTGGTGGATTATGCGCACACGCCAGATGCGCTAGAAAAAGTATTAACCACGCTTAAGGCACAGAAAAAACAAGGCGCAAAATTGATTTGCGTGTTTGGCTGTGGCGGTAATCGCGATGCGGGTAAGCGCGAATTAATGGGCAAAATTGCCAGTGATTTGGCTGATGCGGTAGTGGTGACTTCGGATAATCCAAGGCATGAAAATAAACGCAAAATTATTAATGAAATTTTGCAAGGCATGCAAGGCAATTACTTGATTGAACAAGATCGTGCAAAAGCAATTAAAGTGGGTATTTTTGCGGCTAAAAGCGGCGATATTGTGCTAATTGCAGGTAAAGGCCATGAGCAATATCAAGAAATTAAAGACAAAAAACACCATTTTAGCGACTTAGAACAAGCGCAAAAAGTGCTGAAAAAATACGAAGAGACGCTGACATGATGCTGCTCTCTATCATTGCAAGCGCCGTTAATGGCCAATTACTAGGCGCCGATTGTGATGTGCAAAGTGTTGGCACTGACAGCCGCGCCATTGTTAATAATCAATTATTTGTGGCCCTTAAAGGCGAAAATTTTGATGGTAATCAATTTGCTGAAACAGCCATTCAGCAGGGTGCGGCGGCTGTTTTGGTGTCAGATGCGCAAACAAAAGCAAGGCCAGCCATTGTGGTGGCTGATGCGCGTTTAGAGCTTGGGCAATTGGCCAAGTTTTGGCGCAATCAATTTGATATTCCTGTCATTGCGATTACTGGCAGCAATGGCAAAACCACTACCAAAGAGATGCTAAGCGCTATTTTAGTTGCGGCCACAAAAGACGCGGCAAGTGTCCATGCCACGGTTGGCAATTTAAATAACGATATTGGTATGCCGCTAACATTGCTGAAATTACGCAAACAACATGCTTACGCCGTGATTGAAATGGGCATGAATCATTTGGGTGAAATTGATTATTTAAGCCGTATTGCACAGCCCAATGTAGCGCTAATTATTAACGCAGGCACCGCGCATATTGGCGAATTAGGCTCACGCGACAATATTGCCAAAGCTAAAGGTGAAATTTTTAATGGCTTAAGCGCCAATGGTATTGCCGTTATTAATGCCGATGATGCTTTTTGCGCTTATTGGCAATCGTTAAATAGTGGTAAAAAAATCATTACTTTTAGTTTAAATAAAGCGGCTGATGTAACGGCCCGTTATGAAGAAAAAGATGGTTTAAGCCAAGTGCAACTGACCACGCCAACAGGTTCAGTAACATTCAAGCTTAACGTATTAGGCAAACACAATATAGCAAATGCGCTTGCTGCTAGTGCGGCGGCGGTGGCATTGGGTATTAGCAATCAAGATATTGCCAACGGTTTGCAAAATATGCAGGCCGTGCATAGCCGTTTGCAGCGACTGATTGGTTTAAACGGCGCGCTTTTAATTGATGATACCTATAACGCTAATCCAGATTCGATGAAGGCAGCGATTGATGTGCTAGCGGCAATAGATGGCGTGAGCGTTTTTGTGATGGGCGACATGGGCGAATTGGGTGCTGATGCCGCCAAAATGCATGCCGAAATTGGCGCTTATGCCAAGCAAAAAGGCATTACAACTTTATTGGCATTCGGCGCTTTAAGTGCAAATGCGGCAGTCGCGTTTGATGAAAGTGCGGCTGGTAAAACTGCGCAGCACTTTTTAGAGCTTAACGACTTAATTAGCAGCGCAAAAAACCTAATGCAAAAAAATGTAACGGTTTTGGTTAAAGGCTCACGCTACATGAAAATGGAGCATGTGGTTGCGCCATTAACACAACAAAACCCAGAAAAAAGTTTAATGGAGGATGCCCAATGTTATTAGAACTTGCTAGGTATTTGGCGCACGATATTCGTGGTTTTAACGTATTTAACTACATTACGCTACGCGCCGTATTTGCGACTTTAACCGCGTTGCTGATCTCATTTATGGTTGGCCCAACCATGATTCGCAAATTAACCCAATACAAAGTAGGTCAAGCAGTGCGTGATGATGGCCCACAAACCCATTTGGTAAAAGCCGGCACGCCTACCATGGGCGGCGCGCTGATATTGGTGGCAATCGCCATTTCTACTTTGTTGTGGGGCGATTTGCACAATAAATATATTTGGGTGGTGTTGGTTACTACGCTGGGTTTTGGCGCCATTGGCTGGGTAGACGATTACCGCAAAGTGGTTTACAAAAATCCTAAAGGCTTATCGGCCAAAGCTAAATATTTTTGGCAAAGCGTGATTGGCTTAGGCGTAGCGATATTTTTATATCAAACATCTAGCAGCACAGCCGAAACCACATTAATTGTGCCGTTTTTCAAAACATTAGTACTGCCATTGGGTGCGGTGGGCTTTATTTTGCTGACCTATTTAGTAATTGTGGGCAGTAGTAATGCAGTGAATTTAACCGATGGTTTAGATGGTTTAGCCATCTTACCAACCGTGATGGTGGGCAGTGCGCTGGCTATTTTTGCTTATGTGGCTGGTCATTTGTATTTCTCAAAGTACTTGGGCATTCCTTATGTGGCAGGTGCGGGTGAGCTAATGGTGTTCTGCGCCGCCTTGGCTGGCGCTGGTTTAGGATTTTTATGGTTTAACGCCTACCCAGCTGAGGTGTTTATGGGTGACGTTGGCGCGCTGGCTTTAGGTGCGGCTTTAGGTGTAGTGGCTGTGATTGTGCGCCAAGAAATTGTGCTGTTTATTATGGGTGGCGTTTTTGTGATGGAAACATTTTCAGTGGCGTTGCAGGTGTTGTATTTCAAATACACCAAACATAAAACAGGCGTTGGTCAGCGCATCTTTTTAATGGCGCCGCTGCATCATCATTATGAACAAAAAGGCTGGAAAGAAACGCAAGTAGTGGTGCGTTTCTGGATTATCACCATGATGTTGGTGTTAATTGGCTTGGCCACTTTGAAGTTGAGATAAAAACTTAAGCCACATAGAACACAGAGTTCACAGAGATGAAATTAAACAACAGTGAGTTAAATATAGCTAAGAAATATTGATGATGAGCAATACAAAAAAATACATAAAAATTGGATTTGGGGTCTCAGTGCACTCAGTGTTCTCTGTGGCTAAAAACAAATGAAAATACAATTAAAAGACAAAAAAGTACTGGTGCTAGGCCTTGGTGATACAGGCCTATCGGCCTTGCATTGGCTTGAGCGCCAAGGTGCTATTTTGTCTGTCGCCGATTCACGCACTAATCCGCCCAGCGTGGATCATGTAATGAAGCGCATGCCGCAGGTGCAGATTTACACGGGTGAATTTAATGCCGAAAACTTTAAGCAAGTGGATTTAATTGTGATTAGCCCGGGTGTGGCGCTAAGTGAGCCAGCTGTGCAAGCCGCGATTAAAGCGGGTGTGCAAGTAGTTGGCGATGTGGAATTGTTTGCGCAATACCGCCCAAAACAATCAAAAGTGATTGCCATAACTGGCTCTAACGGCAAAACAACGGTGACCAGTTTGGTTGGCGAAATTTGCAAAGAAGCGGGTTTAAAAACCATTGTGGCCGGCAATATTGGCTTGCCAGTGTTAGAAGCGCTAATGATGGAAGCACCAGATGTGTACGTGTTAGAGCTTTCTAGTTTTCAGCTGGAAACTACGCATCACCTAAAATGCGATAGCGCAACTGTGCTTAATATTAGTGAAGATCATATGGATCGCTATGCCGATATTGATGCTTATGCGGCTGCCAAAGCGCGCATTTTGGCGCATGCAAAAGTGGCTGTGCTCAATCGCGATGATGCCGCCACAATGGCCATGCCAGCCAAGCATACAGTGACATTTGGTTTAAATGCCGCATCAGATAAACACGATTTTGGCTTAATTGAATCAGAAGGCATGCATTATTTAACCAGCGGACAACGCAAAATGATGAAAGCCAGCCAATTAAGCATAACGGGCTTGCATAATGTGGCCAACGCCCTTGCTGCCATGGCGCTGTGCCACGCAATTGGCATTGAAAAAACAGCTATTGTAAAAGCGCTAATTGATTTTAAAGGCCTGCCGCACCGCGTGCAATGGGTGGCAAGCATGGATGATGTGGATTATTACGATGATTCAAAAGGCACCAATGTAGGCGCCACCTGTGCAGCTATTGCTGGCATGACCAAACAAGGTGAACCGCAAAAAGTGGTGTTAATTGCGGGTGGCGATGGCAAAGGGCAAGATTTTTCACCCTTATTACCAGCGGTTGAAAGTAATGTGCGCGCGGTGGTGTTAATTGGTCGCGATGCGGCATTAATTGAAGCGGTTTTATTGCCCAGCAATGTGCCCATGTACCATGCCGCCGATTTACCAGAAGCGGTGAATATTGCCAAAAAACTAGCACAAACAGGCGATGCTGTATTGTTATCACCTGCTTGTGCCAGCTTTGATATGTTTAAAAATTATGTGCATCGGGCTGAAGTGTTTGTAGAAGCGGTAAAACGTTTGCAAAATCTTTCAGCACAAAAGGTGGCAGCATGTTAGCCCCAGTTATGCACAGCCGTGAACGCATGAACGCCGCCAGTTACGATCAAATGTTGTTATGGGTGACCTTGATTTTGCTGGGTTTAGGCTTGGTGATGGTGTATTCCGCCTCAATCGCCATTGCCGAAGCCGATAAAGCCGTCGGCCATCAAAGCACCTACTATTTAATTCGCCAAAGCATTTTTATTGTGGTGGGTTTATGTGTGGGCGCGGTTTCGTTTCAAGTACCAGTGGCCTTGTGGCAAAAAATGGCACCTTACCTATTTTTATTGGGCCTATTTTTGCTGGTATTAGTGCTAATTCCGGGCGTTGGCCGCAATGTAAATGGCAGCCAGCGCTGGCTGTCTTTGTTTGTGATTAATTTGCAGCCATCCGAACTAGTAAAGCTATTTGCCGCCATGTATGTGGCCGATTACGCCGTGCGAAAAGCGCCGCAAATGGATAGCATTGTGCGCGGCTTTTTGCCAATGGCAGCGGTAATGGTGCTGGTCGGCTTTTTGCTATTGCGTGAGCCTGATTTTGGCGCATTTGCGGTGATTGCCGCTGTATCCATTTCCATTCTTTGGTTAGGCGGCATTAACGTCAAAATCTTTATTGCCTTGCTAGCCTTGCTGCCTGTGGCCATTTATGTGCTTATCGTTAGCTCGCCTTATCGCATGCAGCGCGTGATTGGCTTTATGGATCCTTGGGCTGACCCGTATGGTAAGGGCTACCAATTATCACACGCCTTAATCGCGTTTGGTCGCGGCGAATGGTTTGGCGTAGGTTTAGGCGCTAGCGTAGAGAAATTATTGTATTTACCAGAAGCGCATACCGACTTTTTATTGGCGGTAATTGCAGAAGAATTAGGCTTTGTTGGCGTGCTAACCGTGTTGGGGTTATTTAGCTGGATTGTGATTCGCGCCTTTGGCATCGGCAAAGAAGCCGTGGCGAACGAACGCTATTTTGCCGCTTTATTAGCGCAAGGTTTAGGCGTTTGGATTGGCGCGCAGGCGATTATTAATATTGGCGTGAATATGGGTGTGCTACCGACTAAAGGCTTAACGCTGCCATTGTTATCATTTGGCGGCAGCGGCATTTTGGCTAATTGCATCGCCATGGCGGTGCTTTTGCGCATTGATTTTGAGAACAGAAGATTGCAGAAAGGGTTGCCAGTATGATGCTTAATAGCCCTGTAACCCAATTTGGCAACTTCACTATCATGATTATGGCCGGCGGCACTGGCGGCCATGTTTACCCTGCAATGGCGGTGGCCGATTATTTAAAAGAACACGGCTGGAATGTGGTGTGGTTATGCACCGCAGGCGGCATGGAAAACCGATTAATAGAAGGCAAAAACTATAAAACAGCCACCATTACCATGCGCGGTGTGCGCGGCAAAGGCTTAATGGGTTGGTTGTTATTGCCGTATAAATTGGCGATTGCCTTTAAGCAAAGCTTCGGGGCTATCCGTCAGCATCAACCAAATGTGGTGTTGGGCATGGGCGGCTTTGCCGCTTTTCCGGGAGGCATAATGGCTAAGCTGTTAGGTAAACCATTGGTGATTCATGAGCAGAATTCGGTTGCGGGCTTAACCAATAAAACCTTAAGTTTGTTTGCCGATAAAACCTTGGCCGCTTTTCCTTCTGCTTTTGAAGACAAAGCTGTATTGGTTGGCAACCCTGTAAGGCAAGATATTACTCAGTTGCTGTCGCCCAAACAAAGGTATAGCCAGCGTGCTGGCAAGCTAAATTTATTGGTGGTTGGCGGTAGTTTGGGCGCCGCCGCCTTAAACGATGTGCTACCAAAAGCTTTGGCAAACTTACCAGCAGGCCAATTTGAGGTTGTGCATCAAGCAGGCGAAAAACATATCGCTGCCCTGCAAGCCAACTATCAAGCCGCCAATGTGCAAGCCGATGCAAAAGCCTTTATTAATAATATGGCCGAAATGTACGCTTGGGCCGATATCGTTATATGCCGCGCAGGTGCGCTCACCGTGGAGGAATTAGCCTGTGTGGGTGTGGCCAGTATTTTGGTGCCTTTCCCACATGCGGTGGATGATCACCAAACTTATAACGCGCAATATTTAAGCGATGCAGGTGCGGCAAAACTGATTCAACAAACCGAATTTAATGTGCAAAAAGCCAGTGAAATGTTAAGTGGTTTAACGCGTGAAATTTGCTTAGAAATGGCGATTAAAGCCAAGCAACTGGCTAAGCCAGAAGCAACTGCGACAGTTGCGAAAATTTGTATGGAGTTGGCGCTATGAAATACTTAGCTGTATCCAAATTAAAAATAAATTTTATCACGCCCGTCATTCCCGCGAAGGCGGGAATCCAGACAGGCGACATGCCTAGCTTGATGTCGATTAAAGCTAAACAGCAACAATTACAAGCATTGCATTCAAGCAAAAATGTCAATTGGATCAAGATGTGGCTGAACTGGATTCCCGCCTGCGCGGGAATGACGGAGTGTGAAGGTTCAGACTTGCATCGATTGGGTTGCATAAGGATTTCAACATGAAACATAAGGTAAAAAATATCCACTTTATCGGCATCGGCGGCGCTGGCATGAGCGGCATTGCTGAAGTGTTGATTAATCTGGATTTTCAAGTATCAGGCTCTGATTTAGCCAGCAACGCTACCACCAAGCGCTTGGCCGGCTTTGGCGCAACGGTATACCAAGGCCATGCCACCGAAAACTTAAAAAATGCCGATGTTGTAGTGGTTTCTAGTGCGGTAAACGAAGCGAATCCTGAAGTGATTGCGGCACGCGCTAAAAATATCCCTGTAGTGCCGCGCGCCTTAATGTTGGCGGAATTAATGCGTTTTAGGCAAGGTATTGCAGTAGCCGGCACGCATGGCAAAACAACTACTACCAGCTTAATCGCCAGCATTTTAAATGAAGCCGGTATGGACCCAACCTTTGTCATTGGCGGCAAATTAGAAGCGGCCAGTGCCAATGCACGCTTGGGTACAGGCGAATATATTGTGGCAGAGGCGGATGAATCGGATGCTTCATTCTTGCATTTAACGCCTGTGATGGCGGTGGTTACTAATATTGACCAAGATCATATGGATACCTATGAACATAGCTTTGAAAAACTAAAAAGCGCGTTTGTGGAATTTTTACAGCAATTGCCGTTTTGGGGCATGGCGGTGGTGTGCATTGATGACGCCAATATTCGCGAAATTTTGCCGCGCATCACCAAGCCAATTATGACTTATGGCATGAGTGAAGATGCGCGTATTAGAGCCAAAAACGTGCGCGCCGATAACGGCCAAATGCACTTTACGGTAGAGCGTATTAATGGCGTTACGACCACATTTGATGTAACGCTTAATTTGCCAGGCAATCATTATGTGTTGAATGCTTTGGCCGCGATTGCAATTGCCAACGAATTAAATGTGAGCGATGCCGCCATTATTAAAGCATTGGCCGAATTTAAAGGCGTGGGCAGACGTTTTGAGCGTTATGGCGAAGTGGCCGTAACGCAAACAGACCTTAAACAAGGCGGCACATTTACGTTAATCGATGACTACGGCCATCATCCAGTAGAGATGCAAGCGGTGATTGCGGCGGCGCGCGGTGCTTTTCCAGATAGACGTTTGGTGATGGCATTTCAGCCGCATCGTTACACGCGCACCCGAGATTGTTTTGAAGATTTTGTACGCGTACTTTCTACTGCCGATGCGGTATTGCTAACAGAAGTATATTCAGCTGGCGAAGCGCCAATTGTAGCGGCCGATACGCGCAGCTTAATTCGCGCTATCCGTTTGGCTGGCAAGGTAGAGCCGCAATTTGTGGAATCTACCGATGAATTACCCGCCGCTATTTTAAATACCGCGCAAGCAGGCGATGTAGTGATTGTGATGGGCGCAGGCTCTATTGGGCAAGTGGCGGCCAAAACCAAAGAGCAAGCCCATTTACAATTTATAGACTTGGTTAGCTAATGACACAGCCCAGCACACAAACTAAATCGCAACTGCTGAAAAACGAGCCATTGGCACGTTATACCAGCTGGCGCGTGGGTGGCCGTGCAGATCGTGTGTTTATTACTGAAAGCTTAAGCGAGTTACAGGCGTTTTTGCAAACGCTAGACCATGCCGAACCGATTACTTTTATGGGTTTAGGCAGCAATTTATTGGTGCGCGATGGCGGCGTGCGCGGCACGGTTATTGTTATGCATCAAGCCTTAAATGATTTGCGCTTAGATGGCCAATATATCTACGCCGAAGCGGGTGTAACTTGCGGAAAATTAGCGCGATTTAGTGCCAATAACGCAAAAGATGGCGCTGAATTTATGGCAGGCATTCCTGGCACAATGGGCGGCGCGCTGGCCATGAATGCTGGCTGCTATGGCAGTGAAACATGGAATATTGTGCATCAAGTATTAACTATTGACCGCAACGGCATGACGCATGTGCGCAATGTAGCCGAATTTATTGCCAGCTATCGCCATGTGGAAATGCCGGTGCCAAATGAGTGGTTTTTAGGCGCATGGTTTCAGCTAGAAGTGGGCGATGTTAACGAATCGCTTAAAAAAATTAAAAATTTATTGGCAACGCGCTTGGCTAGCCAGCCACTTAATCTGCCTAGTGCCGGCTCTACATTTAGAAACCCGCATGGCGATTTTGCCGCAAGGTTAATTGAGGCAAGCGGCTTAAAAGGCTATCAAATTGGCGGCGCACAAGTATCACCCAAGCATGCCAATTTTATTGTGAATGTGGGCGATTGCACGGCCTTGGATATTGAATTATTGATTAGGCACATGAAGGACACCGTGTTGGATAAACAAGGTGTGGCGTTACAACAAGAAGTAAGAGTGATTGGAGAATACAGTTAATAGTAGGTTGTCGTTAGAGGGTAGTTGAATTCAACTGCTAATCACTAACGACTAAAGACTAACGACTAATAATTATGAAAAATTTTGGAAAAGTAGCCGTATTGTTTGGCGGCAAATCTGGTGAACGTGAAGTGTCGATTAAAAGCGGCTCTGCCGTGTTGGCGGCATTATTACGCCAAGGTGTAGATGCTGTGGCGTTTGATCCAGCAACACAAGCCTTGAGTGAATTAAGTAAATTTGACCGCGCTTTTATATCGTTGCACGGCCGTTTTGGTGAAGATGGCACGATTCAAGGTGCGCTGGAATTAATGGAAATCCCGTTTACGGGTAGCGGTGTGATGGCGTCTAGCTTGGGCATGGATAAATGGCGCACCAAATTAATGTGGCGCGCGGTTGGTGTGGCCACGCCAGATTTTGAAGTAGTGACTGAAGCCAGCGATTTTGCCGCAATTGAGCAAAAGCTGGGCTTGCCACTATTTGTAAAACCCGCCAATGAAGGCTCTAGCATTGGCATTAGCAAAGTAAAAACGGCTGGCGGATTAAAAGCCGCTTATGAATTGGCAGCAAAGGCAGACCCACTGGTAATTGCAGAGCAATTTGTAGGCGGTGGTGAATATACGGTTGGCATTTTGGGTGATGAAGCTTTGCCGATTATTAGAATTGTGCCTAAAAATGAGTTTTATGATTTTGAAGCCAAATATTTGCGCGATGACACGGAATACCGCTGCCCAAGTGGCTTAAGCGCCGAAAAAGAAGCGCTAATTCAGCAAGAAGCGTTGCAAGCCTTCCGCGCCATTGGTTGCAGCGGTTGGGGCCGAGTGGATTTTTTAATGGATGGCGATTTAACTAACGATATGGGCAATCATTATTTCTTAGAAGTGAACACCAGCCCAGGTATGACAGACCATAGCTTGGTACCAATGGCCGCAAAAGCTGCAGGCGTGAGTTTTGACGAATTGGTAGTGAAAATATTAGCCATGACACTGGACGATAACAATCAGGATCGTAAAAATGTGGGATAAACCCCGCCTACTCAATTGGTTCGCCAATTTGCTATACGCCATTTCAGTGGTGTTGATGCTTTACGCCTTGGTGTTTGTGGTGGTGCATTTGCCTATTTTTCCACTGCGTGAAGTAAAAATTGATGGCCAGTTAGCGCATGTTAATCGTGAGCAAATTAAGCTAATTGTAGGCAAACATTTAAAAGGTAATTTTTTTACTTTGGATTTAGTAAAAGCGCGCGATGCGTTTCAAAAGCTACCTTGGGCGCGCGAAGTGAGTGTGCGCCGCCGTTGGCCAGATAAGCTAGAAGTGGCCATTGAAGAACATCAGGCACTGGCACGCTGGGGCAATATAGCGCTGGTCAATACCCATGGCGAGTTGTTTCAAGCCGCTACAGATGCCGAATTGCCGGTGTTTTACGGCCCAGGTGATGGCGTGATGGAAGTGACCAAAAGCTATGGCAATTACAGCAAGATTTTGAATCAAGCCGACATTAAAATCGCGCAAGTTACGCTATCGCCACGCCGCTCTTGGGAGATTAAAACCGATAAAGGTTTGTTGATTGCATTGGGCCGCGTGGATATGGATGCGCGATTGAATAAATTTGCAGGTGCGTATCAATCCACGCTTAGCCAATTAAATGTGCAAGTGGCATATGCCGATTTACGTTACCCAAATGGTTTTGCCGTGCGCAAGCCTGCTGGCATAAACCCAATATCAGCAAAAGAATTACCAATAAAAGCAATTCCACCAGCGATTAAAGCAAAGCCAGCAACAAAGGCTCCTGCTAAAGCCGCTAGTGTTTAGGCTAAGGGTTAAAAATGAAAAAGGGAGTAAATAATGAGTAAGGTTCGTGAAGATAAAAACCTAATTGTGGGGTTAGATATCGGCACATCTAAAATTGTGACCATTGTGGCTGAGCTGCTGCCAGAAGGCAGTTTAAAGGTAATTGGCCTTGGTCAACATGTGTCGCGCGGCCTTAAAAAAGGCGTGGTGATTAATATTGATTCCACCATGCAAGCCATTCAGCGCTCGATTGAAGAAGCGGAATTGATGGCAGATTGCAAGATTAATGCCGTGTTTACTGGCATTGCAGGCAGTCATATTAAAAGCCTTAATTCGCACGGCATGGTCAAAATTAAAGAGGCCGAAGTCACGCAAATGGATATTGACCGCGTGGTAGAAACCGCGCGCGCGATTGCTTTGCCTGCGGATCAGCAGATTCTGCATATCCTCACGCAAGAATTTATTATTGATGGCCAAGATGACGTGCGCGACCCGCTAGGTATGAGCGGCATGAAGTTAGAAGCCAAAGTGCATATTGTGACTGGCGCAGTGGCGGCGGCACAAAATATTGTTAAGTGCATCAAGCGTTGCGGCTTAGAAGTCAGCGATTTAATTTTGCAACCGCTGGCATCTAGCGTGGCGGTGTTAACCGATGATGAAAAAGATTTAGGCGTGTGCATTGTGGATATTGGCGGCGGCACAACCGATATTGCTGTGTTTAAAAACGGCTCTATTCGTCACACAGCGGTGATACCAATCGCGGGTGACCAAATCACCAATGACGTAGCCGTTGCTTTCCGCACCCCAACCCAATCGGCAGAAGACATTAAAGTGAAACACGGCTGCGCATTACGCCAATTAGCCGATGCGCGCGAAATTGTTGAAGTGCCGGGTGTAGATGGCCGTGAAGCGCGCCAATTATCGGTGCAAACGCTGGCCGAAGTGATTGAGCCGCGCGTGGTAGAGCTTTATGAGTTTGTATTGCAAGAGTTACGCCGCAGCGGCATGGAAGAAATGATTGCCTCTGGCATCGTGATTACAGGCGGCTCATCCATGATGCGCGGCATGATTGAGTTAGGCGAAGAGATTTTCCACATGCCAGTGCGTTTAGGCATGCCACGTTATGTAGGTGGTTTATCCGAAGTGGTGAGCAATCCGCGTTACGCCACAGCGGTCGGTTTGATTTTGATGGGCAAGCAGCAGTTAGAGCGTCAGATTAGTGGGCAGATGGAATCGAGCTCAATAGGGCGCTTGTTTGAAAAAATGAAGAGTTGGTTTCAAGGTAATTTTTAAGTGGTTTTTTAGAAACAAGTTTTAGAGTCTGTTTTAGAGTCAAGTTAAAGAAATAGGGCAGCGTTTAACGCAAGTTAATCGCAAACATTAGGCAAATAGGAGATTGAACATGTTTGAAATTATGGAAAAAGATTCACAAGAAGCGGTCATTAAAGTTATTGGCGTGGGCGGTTGCGGCGGCAATGCTATTAATCACATGATTAGCAAAAACGTATTAGGCGTAGAATTTATTAGCGCCAACACCGATGCGCAAGCGTTAAAGAAAAGCTCTGCCACTAAAACCTTGCAAATTGGTAGCGATATCACCAAAGGTTTAGGCGCAGGCGCTAAACCAGAAGTTGGCCGTGATGCCGCTTTAGAAGACCGCGACCGTATTGCGGAAATGATTGATGGCGCGGATATGCTATTTATTACCGCCGGTATGGGCGGCGGTACAGGTACAGGCGCGGCGCCAATTATTGCTGAAGTAGCCAAAGAAATGGGTATTTTAACGGTTGCTGTTGTGACTAAACCATTTGCATTTGAAGGTAAACGCACCAAAGTGGCAGCTGACGGTTTAGAAGAGCTTTCACAGCATGTGGATTCACTAATTGTGATTCCAAATGAAAAATTAATGGAAGTATTGGGCGAAGATGTGCCGTTTACCGAAGCGTTTAACGCGGCGAACGATGTATTGCATAACGCAGTCTCAGGTATTGCAGAGATTATTAATTGCCCAGGTTTAGTAAACGTGGATTTTGCCGATGTACGCACAGTAATGAGCGAAATGGGTATGGCGATGATGGGTTCTGCTGAAGCCAGCGGCCCAAATCGCGCCAATATCGCGGCAGAACAAGCCGTTGCTAGCCCATTGTTAGAAGACGTCAACTTAGCCAATGCGCGTGGCGTTTTAGTTAATATTACCGCTAGTGCTAGCTTTAAAATGAAAGAGTACTATGACGTAATGAACACCATTAAAGCATTCACAGCAGATGATGCAACCGTGATTGTGGGTAATGTGGTTGATGAAAATATGGGTGATCGTTTGCGCGTAACTATGGTTGCAACTGGCTTAAACGGTGCTGTTGCACGCCGCCAAGCTAAACCAGAATTACGTGTAATGACTACATTAATGACAGGAACAAATAGTCAGCCAGTGTTTGTCGGTGGTGAAGTGGAAGAAGAAACACCGGCGGTGTTTAGTCAAAACAATCGTCGCGCACAAGTTGAGGCGATGAAAATGTCAGGTGTTGAAGAATATGACATTCCAGCATTTTTACGCAAACAAGCCGATTAATTGGCTTGTGAATTGTTAAAATGCAGGTAAGTTAGGATAAATAATAAAGGGAACCAGCTAGAATTTAATAATTTAAATCTACATGGAATAAAACATTAAGTGCTTAAGCAAAGAACATTAAAAAAACAGATTAGTGCTACTGGCGTTGGTTTGCATAATGGTGAAAAAGTCACGCTGACTTTGAAACCAGCCGCAATCGACACAGGCATTGTATTTAAGCGCGCCGATTTGCCCGGAGCGCCGACCATACAAGCACAACCTGATGCCGTGCGTGATACGCGCATGTGTTCTGCCCTAGAACACAATGGTGCGCGCGTTAGCACGGTTGAGCACTTAATGTCCGCCTTAGCTGGGTTAGGCGTTGATAATGTGATGATTGAAGTGACCGCTTCTGAGATTCCCATTATGGACGGCAGCGCTGGCCCCTTTATTTATTTATTGCAGCAAGCAGGCGTTGTTGAGCAGCCTGCGCCTAAAAAATTCATTCGAATCAAAAAGTTAGTTGAAGTAATCGATAATGATAAATGGGTGAAATTTGAGCCATATCATGGCTTTAAAATGGATTTCACCATTGATTTTGCCCATCCTGTTTTTGAAAATTCAGGCAGCAATGTCAAAATAGATTTTAAAGATAATAGCTATATTAAAGAAATTAGCCGTGCCAGAACATTTGGCTTTATGCACGAAGTAGAATACCTGCGCGCCAATGGATTAGCGCGCGGTGGCAGTTTAGATAACGCGATTGTGTTAGACGAATATCGCATTTTAAATCGCGATGGTTTGCGTTACGAAGACGAATTTGCCAAGCACAAAGTGCTAGACGCGATTGGCGATTTATACATGTTGGGCCACCCTTTACTGGGTGCTTTTACCGCATATAAATCGGGCCATGCGCTTAATAATGCCTTGTTAATTGCTTTGTTGGCCGATAATGATGCTTGGGAATATGCGACTTTTGAGCATATTGAAGAAGCGCCAAAAGGCTTTCAAGAACAAACTGCTTTTTTCACCCCTAATCTGATGCCGCATTTTAGTTAAAGCCATTCAAGTCAGGCAGCACAACAAAGGTACTGCGTTTATTTAAAACCATGTTTATCATCCGTTTAACGATTATGTTGGTTTTTATCGCAAGCTTGGTTTTACTGGCGATGTATCTGGTTAGCCGCCAACAAAAATATTTAACCCTATTAAAACAAATGCTTAAGTACACAGGCTGGCTGTTTGTGCTTGTATTGCTTTTGTATTTAATCACGAGAGTCATTCGCTTATAGCGAATTTATATGCGCCATTTATGTTTTCTAAAATACGCCTTTTTAATTTTGGTAGCGCTGTTGGCAACAATTGCGAACCCAAGCTTTGCCGCCTCTGGCGATGAAGAATTTTTGCTGGCGCGTGCCGCTTACAATCAAAAAAACGCCATTGCGCTTTCTGAATACACGCAGCAATTGCAACATCAACAATATATTTTGGCGCCATACGCTGAATATTGGTTGATGTTATTAAGCTTAAATGAAGCCGATAATCAAACCGTTGTCGATTTTATTAATACTTATAGCGAGTATCCATTTGCCGATAAATTACGCGGTGAATACTTAAAAAAATTAGCCAAAGCACAAGATTGGTCTGGCTTTTCGGCTGAACTGCCCAACTACACGCAAGAAGATGCCGCCGTTGCTTGTTATGCGGCAGAATCCAACGCGGTTTTTGGCGATGCAACCACATTACAAGCGGCCAAACCTTTATGGCTGCAAGCCAAAGAGCAACCCAGCAATTGCAATAATCTATATGACCGCATGCAAGTGGCTAGCGTGTTAAGCGAAGAAGATATTTGGGCAAGGTTCAGGCTGGCCGCCGCTGAAAATCGTGTAAGCCTTGCCAAAGGAATTTATAAACGCAGCTATACCTATGAAACTAGCCAGCTTAAGTGGATTGATAAACCCAGTGCTAGCCCAGCCGATTTTTTAACAAAAAAAGCCATTTCAGGCAAAACCCGTTTAGGACGCGAGCTAAATTTAATGGCGTTAAATCGCGTAGCAAAAACCAGCTCTTTACAAGCACTTGGTTTTTTTAAACAATTAGAATATGACTTGCCAGCCGATGATAAAAAAGCTTTTTACGGTAGGTTGGCGTTAGCCGCCGCGCAACGCCATGAGCCGCAGGCAATGGATTGGTTTGCCTTAGCAGGCGATAATTTGGATAAAGAGCAGTTTTCTTGGTATGCACGCGCTGCCTTGCGCGATCAAAATTGGCCTGTTGTCGCTGCCGTTATCTCAAAAATGGAGCCTATTCAAGCCGAAGAAGGCGCTTGGCGCTATTGGAAAGCGCGCGCTTTAAAGGCACAAAAGAAAACTTTAGAGGCTAACACTTTGTTTGCAAAATTATCGACCGAGCGGCATTTTTACGGCTGGCTAGCGCAAGATGAACTAGATGGTTTTATTACCGCGCCGCTTGTAGCGCACAAAGTTACAGAGGAGGCCGTAAAAGCATTTGCCGATATTCCAGCTGTACAGCGCGCCGTTGCGTTACAACAATTAGACTTTAAATGGGAAGCAAAAGCAGAGTGGGCATTTGTTAGCAAAAGCTTTGACGATAGCCAATTATTAGGAGCAGCCGAATTTGCACACCGCAAAAACTGGCACGATATTGCCATTCTTACTGCCGATAAAACCAAAGAAATGCACGATTTTGCTTTGCGCTACCCAACGCCCTACCGCAATATAATGAAGCCAGCGGCAAGCAATCAAGCCATTGATGAAGCGTGGGTGTATGGTATTACGCGGCAAGAAAGCCGCTTTATGCACTATGCAAAATCGGGCGTGGGCGCTTCTGGCTTAATGCAATTAATGCCAGCTACCGCCAAATGGATAGCGGGCAAGGCTGGCATTGAAAATTATCGCCAAGACATGATTCATGAGCTGGATACCAATATTGCCTTAGGCACTTATTATTTGCGCTATACGCTTGATTTAATGAATGGCCAAGCGGTAATGGCAACGGCGGCTTATAATGCAGGGCCAAGCCGTGCCAAAAAATGGATGGCGAATGACGCGCTAGAAGGTGCGATTTATGCCGAAACTATTCCGTTTTCTGAAACTCGTACTTATGTGCAAAAAGTAATGGCCAACGCCCATATTTACGCGCATCAATTGGGTTTAAAATCCAGCACGCTAAAACAGCGTTTGGGCACAATTCCAGGCAAAGCGGTTGCTGTTATTCTCAGCATCGATAGGGAAAATGGTGAATCGAATGATGCCATTTTAATTAATAATGATCAGCTGGCGCCTAGCCAATAACTTTTAGGCCCAATAGTGATTGCTAGGACCAATAATTATTTATAGTGCCAATAATTATCTTTAGGATAAATGTAATGACAGTAAAAACGGTATGTGTATTAGGCGGAGCAGGCTTTGTTGGCAGCAGTATTGTGGCCAAATTAGATGCTGCAGGCTATCAGGTAAAAGTATTATCGCGCCGCCGCGAGGCAGGTAAGCATTTGTTTTTATTGCCAAATGTGCAAGTGGTGGAATGCGATATTATGAATAATCACGCCTTAAAAGATGCGCTAAAAGGGGCTGATGCGGTGATTAATTTAATTGGTATTTTGCACGAAAGTGGCAAGGCTACATTTGAAGAAATACATCACCAATTACCGCGCCGTGTGGCGCAAATTTGCGAAAGCTTAAGCATAGAGCGCTTAATCCACATGAGCGCCCTGCAAGCCAGCAGCAATGCGCCAAGCCAATATTTAATCAGCAAAGCCAAAGGTGAATTGGCCTTAAGCGATTTTAATAAAAAACTTAATATCACTATTTTTAAACCATCGGTTATTTTTGGTCGCCACGATAGCTTTTTAAATCTTTTTGCCAATTTGGTTAAATATTTGCCAGTGGTGGCTTTGGCCAAGCCTAATGCCAAATTTCAACCAATTTGGGTTGAAGATGTAGCCAGCTGTTTTGTGAACGCGCTGGAAAATATTGATACCTTTGACAAAAGCTATGAGCTGGGCGGCCCAACCGTTTATACCCTGCGTGAGTTAGTGCAAAGCGTAATGGATATTTTAGGCAAGCAACGCCCCATTCTTGGCCTAAACGATCGTTTATCGATGGCACAAGCTTTTGCCATGGAATTTCTGCCAATTAAATTAATGACACGCGATAACGTGAAATCGATGGCATTAGATAGCGTTACGCAACAGCCGATTGCTAGTGAGCTAAACGTAATTGCCACGCCATTAGAAGCCGTAGTGCCAGAATATTTAATGAACGCCACGCCACGCGGCGCCTACGATGGCTTTCGCAGCGCGGCTGGCCGTGCCATTAATGCCAGAAGGTAGTTGTAAGTGACTGCTAACATGCAAGTGTATTGTGTAGGCGGTGCAGTGCGCGATGAGCTATTAGGCTTAAGCATTAAAGATAAAGATTACGTTGTGGTTGGTAGCACGGCTGAACAAATGGTAGCTTCGGGTTACAAGCCAGTAGGCAAAGATTTCCCCGTTTTTTTGCACCCCAACACACATGAAGAATATGCGCTTGCACGCACAGAGCGCAAAACCGCGGCTGGCTACAAAGGCTTTGCCGTGCATGCCGCAAGCGATGTCACTTTAGAGCAAGATTTAGCCCGCCGCGATTTAACCATTAATGCCATTGCCAAAAACGCTGATGGCACTCTGTTTGACCCATTTAACGGCATTGCCGATATTAAAGCCAAAACCTTGCGCCATGTAAGCGATGCTTTTGCAGAAGACCCAGTGCGCATTTTGCGCGCCGCCCGTTTTGCCGCGCGTTTTAACGATTTTACGGTAGCGCCAGAAACCAATGCATTAATGCAGCAAATGGTGCAAGCCGGCGAAGTAGATGCACTTGTGCCAGAACGCGTTTGGCAAGAATTAAGCAAAGGCTTAATGGAAGCTAAGCCGAGCCGCATGTTTGAGGTGTTGCGTGACTGCGGCGCACTACAAAAAATTCTGCCAGAATTGGATAGATTATGGGGCGTGCCGCAACCGCCGCAGCATCACCCAGAGATTGATACTGGCGTGCATGTAATGATGGTGATTGATTACGCCGCCAAACAAAATTTTAGTTTGCCCATTCGATTTGCCGCGCTAATGCACGATTTAGGCAAAGGTACAACGCCTGCTGATATATTGCCGCGCCATATTGGGCATGAAATTCGCAGTGTAGATTTGCTAAAAGACGTGTGCAAACGCTTACGTGTGCCAAACGATTGCAAAGAATTGGCGCATATTGTGGCCAAGTTTCATGGCAAATTGCATCAAGCCAGTAAAATGCGCGCCGATACCTTGCTTGAATTTTTAATGGATTTAGATGCGATTCGCCAACCGGCACGGTTTGCTGACTTTTTAAAAGCCTGTGAATGCGATTCGCGCGGTAGAACAGGTTTAGAAAACTGTGATTTAGCAGAAGCCAAATTGCTGACAAAAGTATTACAAGCGGCTTTAAATGTTGATGCTGGCGCAATTGCGCAAGGGATTGAAACGCCAGATAAAATTAAAGCCGCCGTGTTTGCAGCAAGGTTAACAGCCGTTCAGCAAATGCTTTAACGCTTCACGCGCCTCTATCTTTACATCTATTTACCTAGTCAGATATGTCTGACAGGCTTTTCAGCGTCATCCCGATTTCATTCAACCGTTAACTAACCATAATGCGTTAACTGCTAATAATTTAATTAGAAGTTTAACGGCATTTTTTGTAGCAATACAAATTTTGAATAAAACGAGGTTACATGATGAAAAAACATTTTTTAGCATTAAGCGCATTTGTCGCTATCTCTACAATTGGCATCGCTTCAGCGCAGGGTGGCGTTTCGGTTAATATTGGCCAGCCCGGTTTTTATGGGCAATTGGATATTGGTGATTATTACCCAAGGCCGCAAGTGCTGTTTGCCGACCCGCGGGTTATTTATGTAGAGCCAGCTTACCGTTACGCACAGCCTATTTATTTAAGAGTGCCGCCTGGCCACGCTAAACGTTGGTCAAATTATTGTGGTCGATACAACGCTTGCGGTAGACCAGTTTACTTTGTGCAAGATAATTGGTACCAAAACGTTTACGCCCCCAGATATCAAGATTATCGCCAACGCGGCGATGACGGAAGACGCTACGATAGAGATTATTGGAGCCGAAATGATGACAGGCATGACCATGATGATAGACGTGATGGCCGCGCAAACGATGGCCGAGGTAATTGGAATCACCCAGGTAATGGCCCTGACAAACATCAAGGCAAAGGCACTAACAACGGCGGCCATGATAAAGGCGGATATGACCGCGGCGGTAATGATAAAGGCGCTAAAGACAAGGGCGGAAATGGCAAAGGTCATGGCCGCGACTAAGTGGATTTAAATTAACAATGTTTGTTTAATGTTGTTTTAAAAGTATAAGTAGTTATAAAAAAAGGAAAGGCTTAATAAGCTTTTCCTTTTTTTGCAGCGTTGAAACCTATTTTAAATTGGTTGTAACATTAATACAGCATAGCTAAATGTTGCTGAACAAATTCAGTTGGCTTGCGTTTAAAGCCACTTTTAGCAAATTGTTGCCAGCGCCCAATCACATAACACATCATCAAATTGGCTTTAATCTCAGGCTCGCTTTTAACGCCTGTACTGGTTTCTGCAATGCGAATGCTTTGTTTTAAGCTGGATTCAATTCTATCGTAAAGCTGATTAATGCGCGTTTGCAGCCATTCTTCTTCGTTCACCAACGCATCGCCAATCAGCACGCGCGTCATGCCTGGGTTTTTTTCGGCAAACTTAAGCAGCATGGTAATAATCAATTGCACTTGCTTGATGCCATCGGTTTCATCCGTGGTAATTTTATTAATCACGCCAAAAATACTGGCTTCAATAAACTCAATTAAGCTTTCAAACATTTGCGCTTTATTGGCAAAGTGGCGGTAAAGCGCGGCTTCCGATACATCTAATTTTGAAGCCAAACTAGCCGTGGTAATTTTCTCGCGCTTTGGGATTTCTAACATTTTGGCAAGCGCTTCTAGTATTTGTTGTTTACGGTCTGATGCCATGTTTTCCCTTTAATTTTCTTATGTTTAATCATTAAAAGTTCTAAACGAGACTAGGCGCGAATTGTGTTTTTAGTGCGCGGCATATGGTTGATATGTAAGCATTAAAAATGCAATTTGCAACAAGGTATCGTGACGAAATTTTTTGATTATTATAGCTTAATGTGAGTGAGTGCTAACACGGAGTTAATCCGATAATCCACAAAATTAGGTTTTTGTAATCGTTTAGTCACCCAAATCGTTTTCATGCCCAGCCGCTTGGCGGTCATTAAAGCAGGCAAATTGTCTTCTAGCATGATGCAGTTTTTAGGATGCGTGTTTAAGGTTTTAAGTAGCATTTGAAAGCCGCGAACCGATGGCTTGGAATGAAATTTGGTGGATTCCACGCTAAACACCAGCTCAAAACAATCGGCAATACCCATAATTGTTAGCACGCGCATGGCGTATTCGCGCGGCGCGTTAGTGAACACACACTTTCGCCCATGCAAGCTTTGCAGCAAGTGGCGCAATTGTTTTACCTGCACCACCATATTGGGCAAATCCATAAAGGCGTGGGTTTGCTTTAAAAAGTGAAACGCATTAATGCCATGATGGCGCATTAAACCTTTTAACGTTGCGCCATAAATGTGCCAGTAATGTTGCCGCAGCTGGTGCGCCGCCGCTTCATCTAGGCTTAATTCATCCATAATATATTGCGTCATGGCGCGATTCATCACTGGGAAAATATGCGCAGAAGCGTTATGCAGGGTATCGTCTAAATCGAAAATCCAGATAGTTTGGCTACTTGTAAACGACATCAAAACAAATAAGCCATGCCAAAAAATACTTTTGTGTCATCTGCCGCACGCGTAACGCCTTTATACACATTGGCATCTAGCGAAAAAGTGGGCGAAACGGTGTATACCAAGCCAAAATCGATTGTATTTTTCCAAGTAGAGTCGCTGTGCTCAGTGATAGACCTAAAGTATTCTAAATACCATTTTAGTGATGGATTAATAGGCCTGCTAACTACCAAAGCATTGATGTAATTAAGGTCACGGCCGCTGCCTTCGCCATCAACCCAATTGATGACTGACATGCCGCCAATGCTCCAATTGTGTGGCAGGTTAACGTTAAAGGGCACGCCAAGGCCGTATTCAATTCTAGAGTGGCTTAAATTTTTGCGGTTGCTTGCAAACTTAATATAAGGCAACAGCGCAAAAGATAGGCTATCAGCGGGATGATTGCCTGTTAAATTGTATTTAAAACGCAGCGTGGTATCGCCAAAACCTTGCACGCGCGTATCAGCATTGGTGTCGTTTTTAATCGATTTATTCAAATACACATCGTTTATAAACTGTATATCTGTTTTGTCGCTTAAGCCAATGCGTAAGTTATTGGCGCCAAATACCTCGTAGGTTCTGCTACGCGTGCAATTGGCATCCAAGCAGCTTTTATCGTAGGTGTAACCCGCCACATTCGTTTCTAATTGGTAACGGTTTGGCGCTACGCTGTAAGGGCTATCCGTTTTGCTTGGTCTTTCGGTAGACATTGGCTTTTCAGCCTCTTGGCAAATGGCGGCATTAACCCAAACACATAAACAAACCACTAAACCGCAAGTTGCTAGCTGTTTCAATAGCATGAACTACTTGGCTTTAATCAGCGTACCCACGCCTTCATCAGTCAGCACCTCTAATAACAACGCATGCTCAACACGTCCATCAATAATATGTACGGCTTTTACACCGCTTCTGGCGGCATCTAAGGCAGAGCTAATTTTTGGCAACATGCCGCCCGATAATGTGCCATCTGCCACTAAATCATCAATTTGTTTTGGGGTTAAGCCGGTTAATAAGTTACCCGATTTATCTAATACGCCTGGCGTATTAGTTAATAGGATTAATTTTTCGGCGCCTAAAATTTCGGCTAACTTACCCGCCACTACATCGGCATTAATATTAAACGTATCGCCATCTTCGCCCACGCCGATTGGCGCCACAACAGGGATAAAATCGCCAGAATCTAAAAAGTTGATAATGCTGGGGTCAATCGCGGTAATTTCGCCCACTTGGCCCACATCAATCATTTTGGTCGGGTCATTCATGTCTTCCATCATCAACTTGTGCGCATGAATAAAGTTGCCATCTTGCCCCGTTAGGCCCACCGCTTTACCGCCGTGGCGATTAATCAGGTTGACGATTTCTTTATTTACTTGGCCGCCCAGCACCATTTCAACCACATCCATGGTTTCCGCATCGGTTACGCGCATGCCTTGAATAAATTCGCCTTTTTTGCCTAATTTATCCAGCATTTCATTAATTTGCGGGCCGCCGCCATGCACCACAACAGGGTTCATGCCAACCAGTTTTAGCAAAACCACGTCTTGCGCAAAACATTCTTTTAAATGCGCGTCTGTCATGGCGTTGCCGCCGTATTTAATCACAATAGTTTTGTCAAAAAAGCGTTTAATGTAAGGTAGCGCTTCGGCCAGAATTTTGGCTTTTTGAGCTGGCGCAATGGCGTTTTGCGCATTATCTTGAGTGTCGTTTTGCATGTATTTTGCCTGTTATCTATTAGTAATTAAATTTGTTTCATTGTATCTAAAAATCACTCAAAGTGATTTAACAAATACCTTAGATTTACGTTGAAAGTTGTACAATTTTTGTTTTTCTTGCGGCAACTTTTCAATGGCTTGCTCAATAAAGCCGCGCTCTAAAAACCAATGCTCAGTGCGCGTGGTTAAGCAAAATAAATGTTTAAAGCCATTTTCTTCGGCTTGCACTTGGCAATAGTTAAATAATCGGTCGCCGCGGCCGCCACCGCGATACGCTAGGTCAATCGCAAGGCAGGCGAATTCGGCCATGCGCTCAGCCGCAAATGGGTATAAAGCCGCGCAGCCAATGGTGCGATTATCGTGTTCCATCACATAAAAATGGTCAATTTCCATTTCAATGCGCTCACGTCCGCGCCGCACTAAAATGCCATCGTTTTCTAAGGGCTCAATCAGTTTTAATATGCCGCCAACATCGTCAATATTGGCTTGGCGCATGGTTTCTAAGCCTTGCTCTGTAACCATCGTGCCAATGCCGTTGTGGGTAAATAGCTCTTGAATAATGGCGCCGTCTATGTGCCGCGAAATTAAATGCGTGCGCGCCACGCCTTGCTCGCAAGCACGCACAGCGGCAGGTAAGTAATAATTAACGTCTTCCGAAAAGTGAATGGGCGTTTCGTTTTTTTGCACATTATTTTGTACATTTTTCAGCAGATTTTTGGCTTTTTCGGCCGTCATTTCGCGTAATAAATTGCCACGTAAATTACGCACACCTTCAGAATCCATTAAAAAGATTAACTTGTCCGCATCTAGCGCAATAGCCGCACTAACGGCGACATCTTCTAGGCTTAAATTAAACGCCTCACCAGTTGGCGAGTAGCCAAGCGGCGAAAGCAACACCAATTCATTATCATCAAGACGTTTTTGAATGCCAATACTATCCACTTTGCGCACTTCACCAGTATGCTGCAAATCAACACCATCGCGCACGCCAAGCGGTTTTGCCGTCACAAAATTGCCGCTGGCCACGCGAATATCAGCGCCAGCCATCGGCGAGTTGGCAATGCCCATTGAAAGTAGCGCCTCGATCTCTACCCGCACCGCGCCATTGGCCTCTTTTACCGCTTCCATAGCCGCGTCATCGGTTACACGCAAGCCATTGTGAAACGCAGGTGTTAATTTATCGCGTTTTAAGCGCTGCTCAATTTGAGGTCTTGCCCCGTGCACTAACACCAGCCTTACTTCTAAGCTAGCCAGCAAATTTAAATCGTGCGATAAAGCAATAAATTGCGCCTCGTTTACTACCTCGCCACCAAATGCAATGACAAATGTGCGCCCACCAAAGGCATGAATATAAGGCGTGGCAGAGCGAAACCACTGCACAAAATCGATAGCAGAAGTTTGGTTTGCAGGGTTGACAAAATTGGCGGTTTTTACAAAATTAGCTGGGTTAGCCAAATAAGCTTGATGCGGTTCTTCTACTTTAAGTGTTGCGGTATTATTTTCACTTAACGCATAAATCTGCGCAGGGGTTGTATCTAAAGCGCTGGCAATTTTGCGCAACAGCGTTTCAGAAACGCCCAATTCGCCACGTTCTATGCGCGATAAATTGCCTGCATCGGCATCTACTTTAGCCGCTAGCTGCTGCAAAGTAAGGTTTAGCG
>Ga0326733_1000091_pt1 | contig 31533 bp, 34 predicted proteins | sample 14_GP2_308_FD_207946 | JGI IMG/M metagenome (GOLD analysis project Ga0326733, IMG submission 207946) | Glacier ice microbial communities from Ngari, Tibet, China - 14_GP2_30.8 | ecosystem: Environmental > Aquatic > Freshwater > Ice > Glacier | place: China: Ngari, Tibet | collected 2018-07-17
GGTTGTTTCATTGAGAACAAAAAATAAAAATGCCAAGAAATTAATTGTTAAAAAATACGATTCGTTTTATTCAAAAGAAGCAGAAGAAAGTTTTGACTACTCACCGAGTTTGGTTGGTATGTCTGATTCAATGGGATTTATTAAAAACAATACATCAATTATTAATGGTCAAGAATATCTGGCATTACTTATTTATGAAAGAAGCACAGGTGGCAATGGCGGTGGTCATTGCGGTGCTGGTGCAGAAGGCTATTTAATTGGTTACAAGTTAATTAAAAATGGTTTCAAAAAAACCTTCACAACTTTAATAGACAGCTGTTCAAAAATGATGCTAAATGAATTCCCCAATTATCCAGAAGGTGCTGTATACATTAAAGATTCATACGTACATATAGATTGGAGCATTAATGAAAAGATTAGCCTAGATGGTGGGGAAGGTCTAATAAAAATGTCTAATGGTGATATCCAATACATTAAGCAAAACTAACAGCCATTAGCTTAATGATAAAAAAACTCTATCTATGCCTGACTCTTTTATTATTCGCTAACTCATCTATAGCCATTAACATTTATGATGATTACGAAAGTTATTATCAATCACTTCAAAATTCCATTTTCAAAATACAAAACAAACAAGAAATCAAAAACTTACCTTGGGAAGGCGATGCATTCAAAAAGTACAAAACAATTGTGTTTAATCACCAATTTATTGCTATAAATGGTAAACGTATACCTTTAAAAAATGCGAAAATCTTTAAAGGTGAAATTCCAGATACTGATTCAAGCATCATTGGAGATTATCTATTCCTTGCAAAAAACCACATTTGTATTGAAGCTATATATCCGTCGGCAAGCGGCAGTTCAGTACGTCATAAATCAATATATCTTATTGATACAAAAAAAATTGCAGCTAATAAAATGACTTTATACAAACTTCCATCACTTTTCGGCTCATGCTTGGGAGTTAGATTTAGCAATAAAGATGAGATTTATTTAGATAAAGTTTCGTATTTATATGATTCTGGCGACCAGCCATCAGGCGTAGTATTTGAAGAAAATAAAATAAAAATGGGGAAGTTTGTTTCCTCGAACAAAAAAGTAACAGCCAAATTTTTAGATACCGAAAATGTATATCGATTTGAAATTCATTCAAACACTTCCATTACAAACGATATTTCCGAATTGCGTCAATCCATCAATATTAATTTGCCGATTGAAGAAAGCACTTGGGAGATTTTTGGCACCCCCGAAGATACTCGCGGGGTGCCAGGCCCTACTGATTACACCACTTTACTTGCTGAGTTTAAAATTAAAAACACCGACTTTTTTAACGCGCTACAAAGCTCATCTTCAAAGGTCGGGATAGTGCCTGAAGCAGCAAGGCCTTGGTTATCTGAGTCTTTTCGAATGATGTTGGATAAACATAAAAATAGTGCTTTAGATGTGAATAAACTACACTTTTGCAAACCGTATTCAACATCAGTTAAAGAGTCAGGAAGATTAGTCAATGGTTTCGTGTGTGTAAACGACAATCACCTTATGCTTTACTTACCGCTGTAGTTTGAGCAAAACTGGACTTTACCTAGTGAGATGGAATTAATTTAGCTTATGTCGGGCCGCCAAGTGACCACAATGACCAAGCAAGCGGAGGGTATTATTTTTGGTTAATAAGGCCAATTAGTGACAGCAAAGGCAGTATCACTAAAATTGTACAAACAACTAAGGTCATATTCTGGGAGCTGAAGTGAGATATTTCATTAAAACTACTCTTTTATTTCTGTGTTTGTCCATACAAATATTTACCAATCTATTTGCAAAGGATTATACAAAAATGTACGTGCGTGAACGCGCGGATATCGCACTAAAACAATGCTTGGATGCAAACTATGCTCAGCTTGGTGCATATAAAAAAGAGGATTTAAAAGACTACTCAGGATGGACATATAACATTTTTTTGGATCAAAGTTATACTATTGATGGAAGCAATGCACTTACTGAGTTTGTAGAAAAGAATACGGGTGAGTTTTATAAGGAAAATCTACAATACTACTCAGAATTATCGCCTCATCCACACAACGCTATCTTCGCGCGCTGCATGGATTTCCATCGCTCAAACAAACTAAAGCAGTTCCTTAAAAAAACCAAACCCTAGAGTACAAAGTAAACACTCAAATTCACAACAGGCAATCAAATGGCTTTTAGATATTTGTTCGTATTACTGATTGCGGCTAACACAGCACAAGCGAATGACATTGATTTAGCGAACGCTGCGCGTGCGCAAATTGGCATTACCAAACTATATGATGCTAAATATTCAAAGCTAAAATACCCTAATGGTGATGTAAGCATCATCAGCGGTGTTTGTACTGATGTTGTGATTAGAGCTTTACGTACAGCCCATAAAATGGATTTACAACAGCTCGTTCATGAAGATATGAGCAAATATTTTTCTTTATACCCAAAGAATTGGGGGCTTAAGAATACTGATAAAAATATTGACCATAGGCGAGTACCTAATTTACAAGTATTTTTTAAACGTCACTGGCAAAACATCCTAATTAGCAATGATCGTGCAAATTATGAAGCTGGTGACATTGTCACCGTCATGTTACCCAAAAACTTGCCACATATCATGTTAGTTAGCAACATTAAAGATTCCACCAGTCATATTCCGCTGGTTATTCACAATATTGGGAATGGTACGCAAGAGGAAAACCGTTTATTTTCATTTCAAATAACAGGGCATTACCGCTTACCAAATAATCAATAAGCAGAATTATCTTGGCTAAATAGATTGCTTCCTACAACTTAATTTGCCTTTCTAATTAGACCTAAAACTAAAATGAAAAAATTTGTGTCCACCTTAAATGTACTAGCCCTTTGTATTCTGTTAGCCCTATCGCAAGCAGTTCACAGCAAACAAGAGCACAGCCATTTGCAAGATGGTGACTTGATTTTTCAGACATCTCGATCATCGCAAAGCCTTGCCATTCAGCTGGCGACTAAATCGGCATACAGCCATATGGGCGTAATATTGTTCAAAAATTCAAAACCTTATGTGTTAGAGGCATCTGCCACCGTACGATACACGCCGCTTAATAAATGGATAACGCAAGGGAATGATGGGCATTATGTGGTTAAGCGCTTAAAAAATGCTTCATCGCATTTGACCGCAACCACAACGTACAAGCTACATGATGAAGCTAAGCGCTTTATTGGCCGCCCATATGATTTAACGTTTGAGTGGTCGGATAATCGCATTTATTGCTCTGAATTGGTTTGGAAGTTATACGATAACGCCTTAAACATTCAAATTGGTAAGCTGCAACGGTTAAAAGAATTTAATTTAAGCGCGCCAGCCGTAAAAGCAAAACTAAAAGAGCGTTATGGCCGAAATATCCCTATGCAAGAGCTGGTCATTTCGCCAGAGGCCATGTTTAACTCTGTTTTGCTCATGCTGGTAATCAAAAAATAGACCAATTAACCAATTGTTTAAAAATGATTAGTTTTAAAAGAAATTTTACTGATTAACAACATTGCCATCTTTATAAAGCACTTCTGATTTCAGCTGTCCATCTTTATGCCATGTATATTCTGGGCCTTTTTTTTTGCCGTGCACAAAGTTTGATTGGGCGCGTTGTTGGCCATTTTCATACCATTGTTTAAAGCTGCCATGCTCGCGGCCGCCTTTGTAGTGGGCTTCTAGCTTCATTTGGCCATTTTCGTACCATTGATTCCAAACGCCGTCTTCTTTGTCATCCACATAGTTGGTTTGAATTTTAATGCGGCCGCTTTCATACCAAAATATCTCTAAACCTTGTTTTTTGCCTTTTAAAATGTTGACTTCGTACTTTGGGCCGCCGTTAACAAATTGCTCGGTGTATTTGCCTGAAAAGGTTTTATCAAAAAAAGTTTGCGCTTGGACGCTAATATTTGCGCTTAGTAAGCAAAATGCTAGTAATGCTATTTTTAAGTTTTTCATGTGCGATTAATCTATAGTTATTTTTTAATAGATAGTTAAAATAAAAAAGTGTTCAATTTTAAACGCCTACAAAAAAGCCCAGTAATTTCTCACTGGGCTTTTTAAATTAGCGTTGGCTAATTATTTATTCAGCTTACTTGTTCATTACGTACATTGTTACTTCAAAGCCAAAACGCATTTCAGTAGCTGCTGGTGTTGTCCACATGATAATTTCCTTTAAGGTTTGGCGTTTCACAATGATTCGCTTCATGTGTTGCATTGTGCGCGCGGATTAAAAGTTAGCCCTATGCGCTTAGCGTAAATAGGCCTAATGATTTTACGTAAAGCCAAAATGGTTTTGATTTTTGCTAGCCAGCCTTATGCAAGAACAAGTTAAACTGGTATTCATTTATTCAAACAAAGGCGTATTAATGAGTGTTTATCAAGTATTAATTACCGGCGCAAATCGTGGCTTAGGTTTAGAGTTTGCCAAACAATATGCCGCCGATGGCTGGAATGTGCTGGCTTGTTGCCGCAAGCCTGATACGGCTATTGCGTTACATGCCTTGGCTGAAAAGCACAATAACATCAAACTATTAGCTTTAGATGTAGCGGATTTTAAGAAGATTGATGCGCTGGCCTTGCAATTAAAAAATCAAGCCATAGATGTATTGATAAACAATGCCGGCGTTTACCCTGATAGCGCGTTTGGTGACACCAATTATGATGATTGGGCGCAGGCGTTTAAAATTAACACAATGGCATCACTTAAAATGGCAGAGGCTTTTGTGCAACATGTGGCTAAAAGTCAGCTTAAAAAAATGGCTACACTATCCAGCAAAATGGGCAGTGTTGATGACAACACTAGCGGCGCAAGTTACAGCTACCGCAGTAGCAAAACCGCGGTGAATATGGTGATGAAAAGTATATCGATTGACCTTAAACCGTATGGCATTAGTGTTGTGACACTGCACCCTGGCTGGGTACAAACGGATATGGGCGGGCCGAACGGCTTAATTAGCGCGCAAACTAGCGTTACAGGTTTGCGTAACGTGATTGAAAATTTGAGCTTAAAAAATACCGGTGAATTTACAGCGTTTGATGGCAAAAACATTGCTTGGTAAGCCATCACTTTTAAATTTAAATCGCTTTAAACGGCGCGCGTTCTTCTAGCTCAGTGGTATAGGCGGCAACGCCCTCGCCTTCTCTATCTAAAAATTGCTTAATAGCGGCCTCAAAATCGGGGTGGGCAATTTTGTGATAAGAGCAGGTTGGCCTTGGCTCAAACCCGCGCGCTAATTTATGCTCACCCTGTGCGCCGCCTTCAAAATAAGTGATATTTTCGGCAATGCAAAATTGCTGCGCTTGGTAATAACACAGCTCAAAATGCAAACCAGATACAAATTGCACAGCGCCCCAGTAGCGGCCATAAAGGGTGTTTTGATTATAAATATTAAGCGTGCAGGCAACTGGCTTGCCATCCACTTCTGCCACAATTAGCAAGATATTATGCGGCATATTATTGCCAATTAACTCAAAAAACCGCCGCGTTAAATACGGCGTAGAGTGATGCTCGCGATAGGTATTGCTGTAACACTGGTAGAAAAAATCCCAATCATCAACTGTTGCTTCAGTGCCTTTTATTTGCCTGCAAACCACACCCGCTTGGGCGATTTTTTTGCGTTCTTGATGAATTTTTTTACGTTTATCGTGGCTTAAAATCGCCAAAAAACCGTCAAAATGTTGGTAGTTTTTATTTTTCCACCTAAACTGCACGCCAGTGCGTTTAAGCCAGCCAGCAGCTTCTAATTGCGCTGCGTTATTGTCATCTGGAAATAACACATGAGCGCTAGAAAGTTGATTCTGACGCAGCATATTTTCTAAGGCTTGAATCATCAACAGTTGCACTTCTGGCTGATGGCTTAATAAACGGCTGCTGGTAATGGGCGAAAACGGAATGGCTGATAATAATTTAGGGTAATAATCCATCCCGCTACGTTGATACGCATCGGCCCAAGCCCAATCAAACACGTATTCGCCATAAGAATGACTTTTTAAATACAGCGGCATGGCGCCCACTAATTGATTATTTTGCGTAACAATTAATGGGTGCGGCATCCAACCGGTGCCTTGGCCAACCGATGCCGAATTTTCAAGTGCGCTTAAAAAAGCATGGCTGATTAATGGCGTGCCATCGGTTAAAGCATCCCAATCGGTTGCGGCAATATCATTAATACTGGTGATTATTTGCACAGAAAATGCGGCTGATTTAATGCTTGTATCTTGCGGATGCGTCATACCAATACTTTTAACCTATTCAAAAAGGTTTATCAAGGTTTTAGTTATGAGCGGTGTTGCTTGAATTGGTTTGAGTTAAAATGATTAAGCCGTTAATTAGCTTAAAAATTATTTTAAATAGGCCGTTTGCGAATATTAGAAGCTTCTTTGTTGGCTCTGGATTTGCTTTTGCTTTTAATTTCGGCTTCTGCTTCTAAAATTTTCTGCGCTTCCATTTTGGCTTCAGCGGCTTTTTGACGTTCAATTGATTTTGCTTGGGCTAGCTCTAATTCTTCTAGCGTAATAACATTATTTTCGTCTACATCGACAAAGTTAAAATGACGTGCGATTTGTGGCAAGCATAACGTTGCTTCTTCACGGTCAATCGAATCATCGTTATCTTTATTGCAATCGTTAAAGCGGATTTGAACGCTGTCTTTCATGGCTTTGCGCTTTTGTTCAATCTGCGCATGTTCTGGGTCTGTAGACCTTGCATAATCAGCCAAGGCTTTGCGCAAACGCGCTCGGTCTTCTGGGCTAAAATTATGTTCAAGCGTTTTTTCTAAGCCGCTTTCGTCAATTTGCTCTAAAAGCGTTTTATCATCGGCTACCAAGCCTGCTTTGCTATCTGCAAAAACAGGTGTAGTAACCAAGTTGCCGAACAATGCCAGCAAGGATAAAGCGGGAGTTAAATAATGTACGTTAAGAACCATTGTTTAATGAATACTCGTCTTTCTAATATTCTTATTTTGTTTAGAAAATATGACTTACTAACGAAGCTTTGCAATCATGAATCAGCATTGTTAATGCAATGTTTCATAAAACTGAATAATTGTAACTATTTGTAACACAACTGTTTTATGTTATTAAGACGCATTATATCGGTGAAAAGTTTTCACAATTCTAGATTTATTCATCCTTAAAACATATACTAGTGCGGTAACGTTTAGTTACTCATTCAATCATACTGAAAGTGTAGATAATGGCTGAAAACAACAAGAAAGTGTTAATGGTAGATGATGATATGCGCATGCGCGAGCTGCTGCAGCGTTATCTAACCGAACAAGGTTTTAATATTAAAACAGTATCCGATTCGAAAGAAATGGATGCCATATTAGCAAACGAGCCATTTGATTTATTGGTATTAGATTTAATGTTGCCCGGCGAAGATGGTTTGGCCATTTGCAGACGCTTACGCGCTAATAAATTTACCACGCCAATTATTATGCTAACCGCACGTGGCGATGAAGTGGATAGAATCATTGGCCTAGAAATGGGTGCCGATGATTATTTGCCCAAACCGTTTAACCCACGCGAACTACTCGCGCGTATTAATGCTGTGTTGCGCCGCCATGAACATAATCCAGAGGCCGAAAATTCTGGCAAGTTAGAAGCGTTTACGTTTGGTGAGTTTGTATTTGATCCATCAAGCCGCAGTTTAAGCCGCAATGGCATGCCTATTACCATTACCAGTGGTGAGTTTGCTTTGCTAAAAGTATTTACAGAACACCCGCGCCAACCGCTTTCGCGCGATAGATTAATGCAATTAGCACGTGGCCGCGAACTTGATGTATTTGACCGCAGCATTGATGTGCAAGTATCGCGCTTGCGCCGTATTGTAGAGCCTGATCCAGCGCATCCGCGTTACCTGCAAACCATGTGGGGCTTTGGTTATGTGTTTATTCCAGATGGTGAAGCGTCGCACTAAATCGCGCCAACTCAGTCATATAAATTCACTTATCAGCTAAATCATTGCATTGAGATTTTTACCACGCCGCCTGCTTTCGCGCTTAATGTTGCTTATCGCCATTTTATTGGCGGTGAGCATTTACGCATCGCTCAAAATTTTCGATTATTTTGACCGCGAACCACGCGCTACTACGGCTGCTTTGCAAGCGGTTACCATTGTTAATTACACCCGCGCCTCTCTTATCGCCTCACACGAAAATCGTCGCTTAGCCTTATTATCCGAGCTTTCTGGCCGCGAAGGTGTGCGTGTGTATGCGGCGGATTTTTTAGAAGATATTGAGCCGCTGCCTGATGACCCGTTTATTAATTTAATCGCTGAAAAAATCCGTGAGCGCTTGGGCGTTGAAACCATTATTACCGTTAATCACTACGGCATACCGGGTTTGTGGATTAGCTTTAATGTGGAATTAGACGATTTTTGGGTGGTGATTCCTAAAATTCAAGTGGATAGGCCTTTTCCTTGGCATTGGCTTGGTTGGGGCGCGGTGGTTGGTTTGCTGTCATTATTCGGTGCTTATATTATTGCGGCGCGTATTAATCGGCCGCTTAATTTGCTGGTGCATGCGGCGGATCGCTTACGCAATGGCGAACCCGCGCCGCGTTTGCCAGAAGATAGCGTAGACGAATTGCGCGAAGTAAGCCGCACCTTTAATGAAATGGCGGAATCGTTAGTACGGCTAGATGCAGAGCGCACATTGCTGCTGGCTGGCGTTTCGCATGATATTCGCACGCCGCTTGCGCGATTAAGATTAGCCGTGGAAATGTTGCCAGAAGATGGCTGCAACAGCATGAAAGCCGGCATGATTGAAGACATTGCCGACATGGATAATATTATTCATCAATTTTTAGATTTTGTGCGCGGCGTTGAGGGCGAACCGACGCAAATGGTGGATATTAATGCCTTATTACTAGCGCTTTCTGAACGGCAAGCGCGCGCGGGCCGCAATCTTAAATTGCGTTTAACCTCAACCTACTTTATACCTCTACGCCCTTTGGCTATGCAGCGTTTGTTAGATAATTTGGTCGGCAACGCTTACGCTTATTCAAAAGGCGAGGTAGAAGTGGTTTGCAAAATTACCGCCGAAAAAATTGTGATTAGCGTGCTGGATAATGGTCCAGGCATTCCACCAGAACATGCAGAACGCTTACTGCGCCCATTTGAACGCATGGACAGCGCGCGTAATAAAAACGAAGGCGGTAGCGGTTTGGGTTTGGCTATTTGCAACCGCATTGCTAAATTGCATCGCGGCAGTTTAGAGCTGGTAAATCGCCCAGAAGGCGGTTTAGAGGCTAGATTAACGCTGCCAATCCAAAATTAATACGCTTAAACATCGCCCAGCACCTGATTGCGGCCGCTGTTTTTAGCGTTGTACAAATTTTTATCCGCACGCGCAATCATTTCATCTAAATTTTTACCCACCGCGCGCGTGACGCAAATGCTGTAAGTAAACCGAATTGAATGCGATTTTACCTGCATGGTTTGATTGGCAACCGCCAATCTAAAAGCATCAATGTGATCAAAATTATGGCCATGCAAGGCCGATTGGCTAACTACGGCAAACTCTTCACCGCCTATTCTGGCGACTAAATCATTAGCAAAATGCGTTTTGAGTAGGCCTGCAAAGTTTTTAATCACTTCATCGCCCACATCGTGGCCGTAGTTATCGTTCACTTTTTTAAAGAAATCAATATCCATCATCATGACGGTTAACGGCGCAATTTCGTTGTGTTCGCTAGGCGTATTATTCGGCGTATTAAGTGATTGCAGATGCGATTCTAAAAGCTTATTACCATACTCAAAAAAGTAACGTCTATTGTATAAACCGCTTAAAAAATCGGTGTGCGATAACTCTTTAGCCAAATTAACCGCATCTAACATATCCAAATTTTGCGTAATGCGGCACAACAACATTTCATAACTAAACGGCTTGGCAATAAAGTCATTTGCGCCCGCTTTTAAAAATTTAACCGCAATACGTGGGTCTGATGAGCCAGAAATGCCGATGATAATCAGCTCATCGTTATCATGAATTTTGCGCACTTCGGCGGTAAAGGTATAGCCATCCATCGTTGGCATCTGGTTATCCACCAATACCAATTTAATATCCGGGTTTTGTTTGAGAATTTCTAAGGCTTCTAGGCCGTTGCTGGCGTTGTGTACTTGAAATTGTTGCAGCGCTAATTCACGCGCAATAATAAAGCGCGACACTTTAGAATCATCCACCACCAGCACTTTAATGGCACAATTTTTGTACACTCTGGTGATTAAATCGCAAATATAGCGGTTATCTAAGGTATTGCCTTTAACAACGTAATCAATCACGCGTCGATTAATCAGCTGGTCGCGCATTTCATCTTCATAATGATTAACGATGGCGATAACCGGCAAATTAAATTCACCCAACAAATCTAATTTTTCAAATGCCAATGAATCTACATTTAGCACGCTGGTAATGCTAATAAAAAATTGATTCGGATTACGACTTAATAACTGCTTTGCCGCTTCTACACTTGGCGAAATAGTCACCGCAACAGGCAAACTTGCTTCAATAATCTGCTTAATAGATAGCGCGTAATCAGTATCTGACTCTAAAAGTAAAATGTTAAATTTAGTTTCAGCGCATTGCGCTCTTGGAGTTACTCTAAAATTTTGCTTTTGCATTGATATTCGGACTAGTTAGGTACGGTTACATCCATTCTTTAATTAACGTTAAACCAATTTAATTTTTCACGTAATTGCACAACTTCGCCGATAATCGTCAAACAGGGCGGCTTCATCTCAGCTAATGCCACTTTTTCGGCCAAATCGGCCAATGTGGCGGTAACCACTTTTTGCCGTTGCGTGGTACCTTGTTGCACTACGGCTACTGGCATTGTTGCCGCTACGCCATGCTCAATTAACTTTTCGCAAATTTCTTTTAAACCCACCAAGCCCATATATATCACCACGGTTTGACGTGGGCGGCTCATGGCGACCCAATCCAGATCCAGTGTACCGTCTTTTAGATGGCCTGTAATAAATAAACAAGCTTGCGCATAATCGCGGTGCGTTAACGGAATACCCGCATAGCTTGAAACGCCGTTAGCGGCGGTAATGCCTGGCACCACTTGAAACGGTACGCCGTGCTGCATTAGGGTTTCAATCTCTTCACCACCACGGCCAAATATAAACGGGTCGCCACCTTTTAAGCGCAACACACGCTTGCCTTGCAAGGCTAATTTGGTTAATAAATCGTTAATTTCTTCTTGCGGTATGGTGTGTTGATCGCGCGATTTGCCCACATAAATCAATTCCGCATCGCGGCGCACTAATTCCATCACTTCTGGCGAAACTAGTTTATCGTACACGCACACATCGCATTGCTGCATTAATCGCAATGCTCTAAACGTCAGTAAATCAGGGTCACCCGGGCCGCCGCCTACTAAAAATACTTCGCCTTTATTGGCGGTTGCGTCTGTGCCGTCTAAAATATTTTGCAGTAAATCGCGCGCGGCTTGCTCTTGGCCAGACAATACGCGCTCTACCATAGGCCCTTGCAATATGCCTTCCCAAAAAATGCGTCTGGCTTGGGTGGTGGCAAATTTAGCTTTTACTTGGTCACGAAACTCACCGGCAATATCGGCAATGCGGCCATAAGTAGCTGGCAACATGGTCTCAATTTTGGCGCGAATATAGCGCGCCAGCACCGGCGCATTGCCTTCAGATGAAATCGCAATCACCACTGGGCTGCGGTCAATAATACTGCCCATGGTAAACGTGCATAAATCAGGCGCATCCACCACATTAACCGGAATATTTTGCGCTTTTGCTGAAACGGATACAGCAATATTCACCGCCTCATCATCTGTCGCTGCAATCACCATACATGCGCCTGCTAGCTGGCTTGGCTCAAAATTATTGGCAATATACTTAATAGTACCCGCCTCCGCCATTGCCAATAACTCATGGCAAATTGCAGGTGAATATAAGGTAATTGCCGCGCTGGCCTTTAGCAGCATGCTGACTTTGCGCGTGGCAACATCGCCGCCGCCAATCACCACACAATGACGATTTTTAATATTGAAGAAAATAGGAAGTGCTTGCATGAGTGCTACTTTAAATGGATTAAGCCTATTTTACATTGTGCTACTCAAATACGCTAAAATTACGCTTTATTGTTTAATTATTTTGTTTTGAAAATACCTGCTAAAACCGCTGAAAATACCCCTAAAAAAGTCTTCATCAAAACCTTTGGTTGCCAGATGAACGAATACGATTCATCGCGCATGGCGGATATGCTAAATGCCGATAGCGGCATGATTGAAACGCAAACCGTTGAAGATGCAGATGTGATTTTGTTAAACACTTGCAGCGTGCGCGAAAAAGCCGAAGATAAAGTGTTTAGTCACCTTGGCCGATTTATTCCGCTAAAAGCCAAAAATCCTAATTTAATCATCGGCGTAGGTGGTTGCGTAGCTTCGCAAGAAGGCGATAATATTATTAAACGTGCGCCTTATGTGGATGTGGTTTTTGGCCCGCAAACTTTGCATCGCCTGCCTGAAATGATTAAAAACTCACAATCATCTGGCGTTTCGCAAGTGGATATTACGTTTCCTGAGATTGAAAAATTTGACCATTTACCACCACCGCGTGTAGAAGGCGTGACGGCGTTTTTAAGCATTATGGAAGGCTGTAGCAAATATTGCAGCTTTTGCGTAGTGCCGTATACGCGGGGAGAAGAAGTATCGCGCCCATTTGATGCGATTTTGCTAGAAGCGGTGCAATTAGCCGAGCAAGGCGTGAAAGAAATCACGTTACTTGGCCAAAATGTAAATGCGTATCGCGCCCAATATGAAGGCGTTGAAGCGGATTTGGCGATGCTAATTGAAACCATTGCCGAAATCCCGCAAATTGAGCGCATCCGCTTTACCACTAGCCACCCCAATGAAATGAATCAAAGGCTTATTGATTGTTTTGCGAATGTGCCGAAATTGGCTGTTCAACTGCATTTGCCTGTTCAAGCGGGTTCTGACCGTATTTTGATGGCGATGAAGCGCAACTACACGGCGCTGCAATTCAAAAGTATTATCCGCAAATTAAAAACAGCCAGTCCAAACTTAACGTTTACATCCGATTTTATTGTGGGCTTTCCGGGTGAAACGGAAAGCGATTTTGAGGCGACTGCAAAGCTAATGCAAGACGTTGGTTTTGATTACAGCTTTAGCTTTTTATACAGCCCGCGCCCTGGCACCCCTGCCGCGTTTATTAAAGACGATACGCCGCAAGCCATTAAATTAGCGCGTTTGAGTAAGTTGCAGGCGATTAACGAAGCGCAAGGCGATGCGATTAGCCGTGGCATGATGGGTAGCATTCAGCGCGTTTTGATTGATGGCGTATCATGGAAAGATGCTAATTTGCTAGCAGGCAAAACCGACAATAACCGCTTGGTGGATATAGCTGGCAGCAACGATTTAATCAACACGTTTGTGAACGTTAAAATTACCGATGTATCCAATCCAAAACGATTGCAGGGCCAGATAGTAGGAAAGACGATTTAATCAATGGAAATTACACTACAACCAGAAGACAACGTTCGTTTAGCCAACCTTTGTGGCGCGTTGGATGAAAATATCAAGCAGATTGAAACCGCGCTTGAGGTGAATATTAATCGCCGTGGCGGTACGTTTAATATCAGCGGCAAGCTAGATAACACTAGAATGGCCGCGCAGATGATTGAGAATTTTTACGTGCGCGCCAAAAAACCGCTTGAGCTAGAAGACGTGCAATTGGGCTTAGTGGAAATTGATAAATTAAAGCCAGAGGATGTTTCCAGCACCGCTATGCCGGTTTTAATGACGCGCCGTGGCGATTTGCATGGCCGCACGCCGCGCCAAATTTCGTATTTGCAGCAAATTCAAGATCACGATATTACCTTTGGTATTGGCCCAGCAGGTACTGGCAAAACCTATTTAGCGGTTGCTAGCGCGGTAGATGCGATGACGCGCGACCGTGTTAAAAGAATTGTTTTGGTGCGCCCAGCGGTGGAAGCTGGTGAAAAATTGGGCTTTTTGCCAGGTGATTTAAACCAAAAAGTAGACCCATATTTACGCCCACTTTATGACGCGCTATATGATTTAGCGGGTTATGACACCGTAAATAAAATGTTTGAACGCGGCGCCATTGAAGTCGCGCCGCTAGCTTATATGCGTGGCAGAACGCTGAACCAAAGCTTTATTATTTTAGATGAAGCGCAAAATACCACACCTGAGCAAATGAAGATGTTTTTAACGCGCATTGGCTTTGGCACAAAAGCGGTAATTACAGGCGATGTGACGCAGATTGATTTGCAAAAGCATCAAAAAAGCGGCTTGGTTGAGGCGCAAAAAATCTTGAAAGACGTTAAAGGCATCGCCATGACGCATTTCCTTTCTGCCGATGTAGTACGCCACCCGCTGGTGCAAAAAATCATTAATGCTTATGAAGACTATGAGCTTAAAAATTCTTAAATTAAATTAACAACAAGCTAAATTAATTCAAAATCCTCTTATATTTCTAATTATTTTTTAAAAACTAGTATTAGATTTTCCCCTCTATCAAAACAAAGCAATGTATTAACAGCAAGTTTTGATTATCAAAGTGCTTTATTTTTATGTCTTATATAAGACATAAGTGTTATTATTTATTAAGCACATAAACAAAATGCATGTGCTTAAAACAGCCTTAAAACAGTATGGCGCACAAAATGCGCACAATCACTTAACCTTTAAAACCGCTAGAGGACAACATGGCACTCGTTTCATTACGTCAATTATTAGATCACGCAGCAGAACACGATTACGGCATTGCCGCTTTTAACGTGAACAATATGGAGCAGGTGCATGCGATTATGCAGGCAGCCGATGCCACCAACAGCCCTGTTATTTTGCAAGGCTCAGCTGGCGCGCGCCAATATGCAGGTGAAGCTTTTTTGCGGCATTTGGTGTTAGCCGCGATTGAATCTTACCCCCATATTCCTGTTGTGATGCATCAAGATCATGGCCATACGCCTGCGGTTTGCATTCAAGCCATGCGCTCTGGATTTTCTAGTGTGATGATGGATGGCTCATTAATGGAAGACGCTAAAACGCCATCTAGCTACCAATATAATGTGGATGTGACCAAAAAAATTGTGGAATTTGCACACGCGATTGGCGTTTCGGTTGAGGGTGAATTGGGCGTTTTAGGCTCATTAGAAACGGGTTTGGCGGGTAAAGAAGACGGCTCTGGCGCTGAAGGGGTATTAGACCAATCACAATTATTAACCGACCCAGAAGAAGCCGCCGACTTTGTTGATAAAACAGGCGTAGATGCGCTGGCGATTGCCATTGGCACATCGCATGGTGCTTACAAATTTACCAAACCGCCTACTGGCAAAACCTTAGCCATCAACCGTATTAAAGAAATTCACGCGCGCATTCCAAACACGCATTTAGTCATGCACGGCTCATCATCCGTGCCGCAAGAATGGCTAAAAATCATTAACGCTTATGGCGGCGATATGGGCGAAACTTACGGCGTGCCAGTGGAAGAAATTGTGGAAGGCATTAAATATGGCGTACGCAAAGTGAATATCGATACCGATTTACGCATGGCATCTAGCGGTGCAATTCGCCAGTTTTTTGAGCAACACAAAAAAGAATTTGACCCCAGAAAGTTTTTAACCGCCGCCACCGTTGCCATGAAAGACATCTGCATTGCGCGTTACGAGGCATTTGGTTCAGCTGGGCATGCTGCTAATATCAAACCAATTTCTTGCGAAAAAATGGCAGAGCGCTATAAAAAAGGCGAACTTGAAGCAATTGTGAGAAGTGGAAACTCCAAATGAGCGACCAATTAAATAATCGCCGCAAATTAGTCATCGCCAATTGGAAAATGCATGGCGATATATCCAGCAACCAACAATTATTGCAGGCCGTTATTGATGGCCTAAGCAATTATACGCAAGCGGATTATGTGATTTGTCCGCCCAACCCGTATCTTTTTCAAGCGCGCGAATTATTAAGCAGCACCAATATTGCATGGGGCGGGCAAAACGTTAATCAGCATGACAAAGGCGCATTTACCGGCGCGGTTGCGGCGCATATGCTGACCGATTTAGGCTGCAGCTATGTGCTACTGGGCCACTCGGAGCGGCGCGTGTTGTTTAATGAAACCAATTTAACCGCAGCGGCAAGGTTTGATGCCGCCGTAAAATCGGGCTTAACGCCTGTTTTATGCGTAGGCGAAACATTGGCAGAGCATGAAGCCGGCTTAACAGAAGTGATTATTGCCAGCCAAATGGATGCGGTAATGGCGACTTTGAATGACAAAAGTTTTGCTGCCGCTATGCAGGTGAATATGGTGTTTGCCTACGAACCAGTGTGGGCAGTAGGCACTGGCAAAACCGCCACGCCAGAGCAAGCGCAAGCTGTGCATGCGTTTATTCGCAACCGCATTGCCATGCGCAATTCAGAGGCAGCTGATCATGTACGGATTATTTATGGTGGCAGTATTAAAGCCAGTAATGCTAAAAAATTATTTGCCATGCCAGATGTGGACGGTGGCTTGGTGGGTGGTGCATCACTAGCGGCAGAGGAGTTTATTGCGATTTGCAAAGCGGCTAATTAAAACGCCTGTCATTCTGAGCGTAAGCGAAGAATCCAAGCAGTGTTTAAGCATCTAGATTCTTTCGCTTACGCTCAGAATGACGGATTAATAAAAACTCATTATTTAGCGTTTTTTCTTTTTTACCGAATGATAGCCAGCGATTCTGTCTATCTCGTTTTTGCTGCCCAATATAACTGGCACGCGCTGATGAATGCCTGTTGGGTTTACTTCTAACACGCGTTGCAAACCAGTAGTAGCGCCGCCACCCGCTTGCTCTACAATAAAACTCATGGGGTTTGCTTCATACATCAACCTTAACTTTCCTGTCTTGGCTTTGGCGTCACTGGGATACATAAACACACCGCCGCGCACCAAAATACGATGCACTTCTGCCACCATGGATGCCACCCAGCGCATATTAAAATCTTTTTCACGCTCACCCTCTGTGCCTTGCAAACACTCATCAATATAGCGCTGCACGGGCTCTTGCCAAAAGCGATAATTAGACATATTGATGGCAAATTCTGCCGTGTCTTGTGGGATTTGTATATTGGGATGCGTTAACACAAATTGGTTGGCTTTTTTATCTAGCGTAAAGCCATTTACGCCGTTGCCAGTGGTTAATACCAGCATGGTAGATGTGCCGTACAGAGCATATCCCGCGCAGATTTGCTGTGTGCCTGCTTGTAAAAAGTCATTTAATTCGGGTTGGCTATTATTGGCTTTTAATACTGAAAATATAGTGCCAACTGAAATATTCACGTTTACATTAGATGAACCATCTAGCGGATCAAAACACAGTAAATATTGGCCATTTTTTGATGTGGATTGAATAGGATCAATCACCTCTTCTGAAACCATGCCGGCTACGCAACCGCTTTTTTGCAAGGCTTCTACAAAAATATCGTTGGTAATGACATCTAAGCTTTTTTGCACTTCGCCCTGCACGTTTTCGCTGGCTAGGCTGCCCATATTGCCGGCAATCGCGCCTTCATCAATCGCAATCGCGATTTTTTTGATGGCATGCTCAACATTGCTTAATATTGATGTTAATCCATCAACATGTTCACCCTGCAAATGTTGGGGTAAAAAATCATTTAACGTCATATTTTGTGTCATGGTTTAATTATATAATCTAATTTGTTAAACCACCTGACAAATCATGCCCAATCTGCATTTATCTACTCAATACGCATCAGAGCGTACTAATTTACCCAGCAAACAGCAATTTGCTAAATGGGCCAAAGCCGCGCTCAATGTGGATACTGAAGTTACTATTCGAGTAGTGGATGAGCAAGAAGGCCGCGAGTTGAATAGTATGTATCGTGGCAAAGATTACGCCACCAATGTGCTGACTTTTCCGCTAACGGAAACGCCGCATTTAATGGGCGATATTATTATTTGCGCGCCTGTAGTGGAATCGGAGGCGCAATTTCAACAAAAATCGCTTGAAGCGCATTTTGCCCATTTAACCGTGCATGGCATGTTGCATTTGCATGGTTATGATCACGAAATTGAAGCGCAAGCCGAGTTAATGGAAAGCTTAGAAATTTCTATTTTGGCCAAATTAGGTTATGCTAACCCCTATCTTGTTACGTAGGACGCCTTAATGGCCAGTGAGTCGGAAAATTCAAGCAGCAAAAATAGTATTAAATCCAGCAACAAACCCAGTTTATTAGAACGTCTAAGCAATTTTTTGCTACGCGAACCTGAAGATCGTGAGCAGCTTGTTGAGCTGTTGCATGGCGCGTATGAAAATCATCTGATGGATGCAGACTCGCTCGCTATGATTGAAGGCGTGCTTCAAGTGAGTGAAATGCAAGTGCGCGACATCATGATTCCGCGCTCTCAAATGGATGTGATTGACATCACAGACCCGCCCGAAACGTTTATTCCGCATGTAATTGAAACCGCGCATTCGCGCTTTCCGGTGATTGAAGATGACAAAAATGATGTCATTGGCATTTTGCTGGCTAAGGACTTATTAAGGTATTACGCCGGTGAAGATTTTGAAGTGCGCGATATGTTGCGCCCTGCCGTGTTTATTCCAGAATCCAAACGTTTAAATATTTTGCTTAAAGAATTCCGCAGCAACCGTAACCATATTGCCATTGTGGTGGATGAATACGGCGGCGTGGCGGGCATGGTAACCATTGAAGATGTGCTTGAGCAAATTGTGGGCGACATTGAAGATGAATACGATTACGACGAAGACGAAGACAATATTATTCAAGACGCGCTTGGCCATTATCGCGTTAAAGCCTTAACTGAGATTGCCGACTTTAACGAAATTGTAGGTACGCAATTTAGCGATGAAGAATATTCCACCATTGGCGGTTTGGTAGTGAGTAAATTTGGCCACTTGCCCAAACGCGGCGATTCTGTTGTGATTAATAACATTAGTGTATCGGTGCTTAGGGCCGATAGTAGGCGCTTACATTCTATTTTAGTAGAAGTGTTACCAGAAGAGCCATTCCCTATCGAATCTGTTTAATGGCGCGTAGTATTTAGTTGTCATTTGTGATGTGCATGATTGGTTGAACTAAATCAAGGTTTTTAATCTCTTACTTGTTCAATTTAATGGGAGACGACTGTGAACAAAACGATGAACAAACTAGTGATGGTAGCTTTATTAACCGTACAAATGTTAGCGTCAACCAGCAGCATGGCCGATGAAGCGCAAATCATGCCTTTAAAAGCTGATGCAGTAAACACAAAAGAAATTCCGACGACTGAAAAAGAATTTGCTAATGTGATTAACAACTACACAAAAGCAGAAATTATTGCGCAATTGGGCGAACCGGCTAAATCAGAAGACGTAAAGTTAAAAGATAGCGGAAAAGTAGTGGCATCTATTTGGTATTACCACAACTTAAATACAGCGCCAGATGGTAGTTATTATCCAACCACAGAGCTGGATTTTATAGACGATAAAGTAGTGCAAGTGGTTTACATGAATAATGATGGATCGGAAACACCAGAAATGGAAAAAAGTTTAGAGCCACCAGCAATTGAACCGGCTATGTAATGGTGTAACAAATCATGCTAAATAAAAAAGGACGCTAATGCGTCCTTTTTTATTGGTTTTAAAACATATAAACCCTTATTTTTTTAGCGCATCACGAATTTCGCGCAACAACACAATGTCATCTGGCGTGGCGACTGGCGCAGCTGGTGTTGTTTTTTTCATGCGATTAACCATTTTAACCATTTGAAAAATCACAAACGCTAAAATAATAAAGTTAATTAGAATGGTAACAAAATTACCATACGCTAAAACCGCACCCGTTTTTTTTGCCTCTACCAATGCCAGCGCGGTATCTTGGCCGTTTAGTGGAATATACATATTACTAAAATCTAATCCGCCAAAAATTTTGCCAACCACTGGCATAATAATATCGTTCACTAGCGAATCCACAATTTTACCAAACGCCGCACCAATGATGACGCCAACGGCTAAATCCATCACGTTGCCTTTGGTAATAAACTCTTTAAATTCCGATGCCATACTCATAGCGATTCTCCTTAAAATTATTATGTACAACTATATAGTGCAACCGCAATATAGGGCTAAGCCAGAGTTGTTGTCAACGTTTTGCCGCCGATTGATATAAATAATTGTAAATTGATTACAATGCGTTATTCCTATTTTTTATTCATTAAACAATGCGCTTTTTATCAAAATTCAATTTTGCCCTGCCCTATCTATTTGGCGCTGTAACCGTTTTGGCGTTTGCGCCTTTTTACATCTTCCCAATTGGCGTTTTATCCTTAATTGGCATTATTTACTTATGGATTAAAGCCGATTCAGCCAAAACCGCGTTTAAGTTGGGTTTTAAATTTGGCTTAGGTTTGCATGTGGTTGGCACATACTGGATATATATTAGCCTGCACGATTTTGGCGGCATGCCGTGGTGGTTTGCTGGGTTTTCTACCTTTTGCTTGTGTGCCTTTATGGCGCTATTTGTGGGCTTGGTTGGCTATTTCAGTAAGCGATTTGGTTTTATCATCATCAGCGCACCGGTTTTATGGGGATTATCAGACTGGGTACGTAGCTGGATTTTTACCGGCTTCCCTTGGTTAACATTGGGTTACAGCCAAGTGCCGCACAGCCCGCTAGCCGGCTATATGCCAATTGTGGGCGTATACGGCGTATCGGTGATAACCGCTTTTGTGGCCGCCATTATGGCCTGCTGGTTGGCGCAATCTAATTTATCCGCCATTTACAAACGCAATGCCATTGCCGCTTTAATGTTGATGACAGTCAGCGGCGGCTTACTAAAAGTGGTTGAATGGTCAACGCCGATTAATGGGCCGATTAGCACCGCGCTGATTCAGGGCAATATTGCGCAAGGCACCAAATGGTCGCCAGACACGGCGCAAAACACCATTGATACTTATATTAATATGGCAAAAGCCAGCAATGCGCAATTAATCGTGCTGCCAGAAACCGCGCTGCCAGTGGTTTCTAGCCAAGTGGATGCCAGCATTACCGATGCATTAATCAATCACGCTAAGCAAAATAATGGCAATATTATTGTGGGCATGGTGGAAGTTAATCAGCAAACCGACCAATATTTCAACAGCGCATTTAGCTATGGCACAGAGCCCACGCAAAGTTACGCTAAAAATCATTTGGTGCCATTTGGTGAATATATTCCATTAAAACAAGTATTTGGCTGGATTTACCGCGATTGGCTAAACATGCCATTAAGCGATTTATCGCGCGGCGGTGCGTACCAAACGCCAATGCAATTGGGCAAGCAAAAAGTGGCGGTAAATGTGTGCTATGAAGACGTTTTTGGTGAAGAAATCACGCATCAATTACCCGCCGCCACACTGTTGGTGAATATCAGTAATGACGCATGGTATGGCCAATCGTACGCGGCAGATCAGCACATGCAATTTAGCCAAGCGCGCGCACTAGAAACGGGCCGCATGATGCTGCGCGCCACCAATACGGGCGCGACTGCCGCGATTGACCCACATGGCTATGTAATTGCCCACGCGCCGCACGATGTGCAAACCACCCTAAATGTGCAAGCGCAAGGCTACACCGGCACCACGCCTTATGTGCGCTGGCGCAACTGGCCGTTTATTGTGTTTTGTTTTGGCGTTTTAGCTTGGCTATTGGTTAGAAAAACTAATAAAACCCATTAAAGCGGCAGCAAATATAAAACTAAAGCTTATAACTTCTCAAACGTCATTCTAAGCCCTAGCTTTATCTGGACAAAGAATCCAGCTTTTTTGCTCATTTGCAATGGATTCTTCGCCCAAGTAAAGCCTGAGCTCAGAATGACAAAACATGGCGAAAAGTGGCCTTTCTAAGGTAAAATCACCCTTTTCGTTTAAGCAATATTAATCATGGTATTGACCTTTCAGCAAATCATTCTCACCCTGCAACAATATTGGGATAAACAAGGTTGCGCCTTGCTTCAACCATACGATATGGAAGTGGGCGCAGGCACTTCGCATACCGCTACTTTTTTGCGCGCATTAGGCCCAGAACCTTGGAAAGCGGCTTATGTGCAGCCAAGTCGCCGCCCAAAAGATGGCCGTTATGGCGAAAACCCGAACCGTTTGCAGCATTATTATCAATATCAAGTGGTGTTAAAACCAGCGCCTTCAAATATTTTAGAGCTTTATTTGGGCTCACTTGAAGCGCTGGGTTTTGATTTGAAACAAAACGATATTCGCTTTGTAGAGGACGATTGGGAAAACCCAACGCTAGGCGCATGGGGCTTAGGCTGGGAAGTCTGGCTTAATGGCATGGAAGTGACGCAATTCACTTATTTTCAGCAAGTAGGCGGCATTAACTGCAAACCAATTACCGGCGAAATTACCTACGGTTTAGAGCGTTTAGCCATGTATTTGCAAGGCGTAGATAGCGTGTACGATTTGCAATATTCTGAAAACGTGAAATACGGCGATGTATTTCACCAAAACGAGGTTGAACAATCGACCTACAACTTTGAACATTCTGATGTGGATTTTCTGTTTACCGCCTTTATTGCGCATGAAAAACAAGCACAAAACTTGGTTGAGCAAAAACTGGCCTTGCCTGCCTATGAGCAAGTGTTAAAAGCCGCGCATACCTTTAACTTACTGGATGCGCGTGGCGCAATCAGCGTGACTGAACGTGCGGCCTATATCGGCAAAATCCGCAATATCGCGCGCGCCGTGGCCGTCAGCTACCTTGATAGCCGCGCCAGACTTGGATTTCCGATGGCGCCTAAAGATTGGGCCGATGAGGTGTTGGCCGGTTTAGCTAAGTTAAATACTGCAAAAATAGATGCATCAAAGTTAGAGTCAGCAAAGAAAGCAGCAGCATAAGCATGGAAAAGAATCCGCATAACAAAAACCTATTGGTTGAATTATTTGTTGAAGAATTACCGCCAAAAGCCTTAAATAAATTAGGCGAGGCGTTTTCAAGCGTGTTGTTTGAATCGCTGAAAACGCAGGGTTTAACTTTAGAAAACGCCGCTGTCACCGCGTTTGCAACGCCACGCCGTTTGGCGGCGCAAATTAAATATGTGGCTGATAAAGCAGCTGACAAACAAATATCGCAAAAACTGATGCCAGCCAATGTAGGCTTGGATGCTACTGGTAACGCGACGCCTGCTCTGCTTAAGAAATTACAAAGTTTAGGTGCAGATGCTTCTGCTGTCGCCAACCTTAAAAATGACAATAACACCTTATTTTTAGATGTTCTGCAAGCAGGTGTAACGCTGCAAGACGGTTTACAAAAAGCATTAAATGAAGCCATTACCAAGCTGCCGATTCCAAAAGTGATGACTTACCAATTGCATGAAAATACACAAAACCCAGGTTGGGAAAGCGTTAATTTTGTGCGTCCTGCGCATGGTTTAGTGGCTATGCATGGCAGCAGCACCATTGCCATAAGCGCACTGGGCTTGAATGCCAGCAATATCACGCATGGCCATCGCTTTGAGGCAAAAAATCCTGTCATTACCATTAAACATGCCGATAGTTATGAGCAACAATTGTTGGATGAAGGTTCAGTGATTGCCAGCTTTGCCAATCGAAAAGCGGAAATCGCCAACCAATTAAACGCCGCCGCGCAAAATGCTTCGACTGGGCTCAGCACAGGTACTTCGACAAAGCTCAGTACAGGCCTTAAACCGATTGAAGATGACGCCTTATTGGATGAAGTTACCGCTTTGGTGGAGCGCCCGAATGTGTTGCTTGGCCAGTTTGAAGAAGTGTATTTAGAGGTGCCGCAAGAGTGCTTGATTTTGACCATGAAGGCCAATCAAAAGTACTTTCCGCTGTTAGATGCTAATAACAAACTCACCAACAAGTTTTTAATCGTTTCCAATATATCGCCAAAAGACCCAAGCGCCGTCATTGGCGGCAATGAGCGCGTTGTGCGCCCACGCTTGGCCGATGCAAAATTCTTCTTTGACCAAGACCGTAAAAAGACGTTAGAAAGCCGAATTGCTGGTTTAGATAAGGTGGTCTATCACAACAAATTAGGTAGTCAAGGTGAACGCACACAACGCGTAAGAGCCATTGCCAAAGCCATTGGCCAGCAACTGGGTGGCGAAAAATTAGCCGCCCTTGCTGACCAAGCCGCTATGTTAGCCAAAGCCGATTTAGTAACCGATATGGTGGGCGAATTCCCTGAGTTGCAAGGCATTATGGGCCGTTATTATGCGCAACATGAAGGCTTGGCTGATGATGTTGCCTTTGCCATTGAAGACCACTATAAACCACGTTTTGCAGGTGACGAATTGCCGCGCAATCAAGTGGGTGTTTGTGTTGCGCTTGCAGATAAATTAGAAACCTTGGTAGGTTTGTTTAGCATTGGCGAAAAGCCGACTGGGGACAAAGATCCGTTTGCATTGCGTCGCCAAGCCCTTGGCGTAATCAGAATGCTGATTGATTGCAAATTACCTTTATCGCTTGACGCTGTATTGGAAGTTGCGTTTTCACAATTTAATGCCGACCCAAGCGCGCGTGCCGCTGTTAAAGAATTCTGTTTTGATCGTTTAAGCGTAAACTTGCGCGACCAAGGTGCAAACGCACAAGAAGTAGATGCCGTTTTATCGCTTTCACCAAAATTACTAAGCGAAGTGCCAAAACTGTTAGAAGCTGTGCGTAGCTTTGCAAACTTGCCAGAAGCCCCTGCCCTAGCCGCCGCAAACAAGCGGGTTGGCAATATTTTGAAAAAGGTAGAGGGTGAAGTAAAAGCAGAAGTGAATTCAAACTTACTGAAAGAGCCAGCCGAAATTGCTTTAAACGATGCATTAAGCAAAGTAAAACCAGAAGCCGATAAGCTATTTGAAAGTGGCGATTACACTGGTTCATTACAAGCGTTGGCGGCATTAAAAGCGCCTGTGGATGACTTTTTTGATAATGTGATGGTGAACGCGGATGATGTTGATTTGAAAAACAATCGCTTAGGTTTGTTGGCAATTTTGCACCAAACCATGAACCGCGTGGCGGATTTATCTAAGTTGGCAAGCTAACAACATGTCCCTCTTTCGTCATTCCCGTTTAGGCGGGAATCCAGTCTAGGTAAAGTACAAATAATGTTAATTGATGATGCTAAATTTTTAAGTTGCCTAGATTCCCGCCTGCGCGGGAATGACGGAGTAATAAAATGAAACTTGTTATTCTTGACCGCGATGGTGTCATTAACGTTGACTCTGCCAATTTTATCAAAAATCCAAACGAATGGCTGCCGATTGCAGGCAGCCTTGAGGCGATTGCTTTGCTGAATCAATCGGGATTTCGTGTTGCTTTGGCAACCAATCAATCGGGCATTGCGCGCGGTTTGTTTGATATGGTGACGCTAAATAGTATTCACGACAAAATGCACCGCGCATTGGCCTTGGTGGGTGGGCGCATAGATGCCCTATTTTATTGCCCGCACGCGGCGGATGATAATTGCAATTGCCGCAAACCCAAAACGGGCATGATTGAAGATATTGGCCGCCGATTTTCTATTGAGCTGAACAAGGTTTATGGCATTGGCGATGCGTATCGCGATTTGCAGGCGTTTGCCGATGCCGGTTGCAAGCCAATATTGGTGCGCACAGGCAAAGGCGAAGAAACGCTTGCGCAGGCCGAAAATGCGGATAAACCACTGCCAAAAAACACCTTAATTTTTGCTGATTTAAATGAAGCGGTTCAGCATATTATTGCTGAAGAAGCATAAATCAATAGTTTAAAAGCACGATTCCATTCATGTTACTTTTACGTTCTGTATTATTCTTTTTAGGCCAAGTGATTGCCGCGCCAATATTCACTTTTATCGCTTTTTTAGCCTTGCCGCTTAACCCCATCACCCGCAATTTTTTAATCTCTGGCTGGGCACGCAGTATGATTTGGTGGTTGCGCATTACTTGCAACATCACACACAAAATCAGTGGCTTAGAACATCTGCCAAGCACACCTAGCATCATCTTATCTAAGCACCAATCGGCATGGGAAACATTGGCTTTTCAGGCCATTTTTCCTGAACAGTCGTATGTGATGAAGCGTGAATTACTGTGGATTCCAATATTCGGCTGGGGCTTAGCCATGAGCTCGCCTATTGCCATTGACCGCAGCGCAGGCCGCGAAGCCTTGAGAAAATTGGTCGCTAAAGGAAAAGACAGGTTAAACAAAGGCTTATGGGTGGTTATTTTTCCAGAAGGCACACGCAAATCACCCGGTGAGCGTGGCAAATATCATATTGGCGGCGCATGGTTGGCCACACATACCAACACGCCAATTGTGCCCGTGGCGCATAATGCAGGCGAGTTTTGGGCAAAAAATAGCTTTATTAAAAAAGCAGGTGTCATTCAACTGCACATTGGGCCAGCAATTCAAGTGGCAGGATTAAAAGCCGATGCGGCTAATCAATTAGTTGAAGCGTGGATTGAAACTGAAATGATTAAGCTTTGAAATGTATTAACTTGCAACCAAGCTTCCTGCATGCGCGGGAATGGCGGATTTTTCATGGCTAACCAAGTATTAACGTTCGCCAATGGCGAAACGATTTCTTATCTGTTAGAACACAGGCCGCGCCGCACGGTTGGGCTAAAAATTACGGCAGATGGCTTGGTAGTGCATGCGCCAAAGCGTATTTTTGCTTTTCAGCTGAATCAAATTTTGCAGGAAAAATCGGGCTGGATATTAAGCAAACTACAAGCGCGCGAAGCCAATCAAGTAGATGCGCTAAATTGGGTGGATGGTGAACATTTGCTGTATTTAGGCCAAGATATTGGGTTAACGATTGTGCAAAACCCCAGCAATAAAGCCTTGGTTTTTGATGCAAATACGCTAATTATGGCAACGCCAACGCCAGATAATCAAGCGCTAATACAGCGCAAAGTGGTGCAATGGTATCAGAAACAAGCCGCTTTAGATTTTGGCCGCCGCTTAACGATTTTAGCGGCAAAATTAGGCGTGCCAACGCCGCCATTAACCCTTTCTAATGCCAAATCGCGCTGGGGCAGTTGCAATAGCCGCGGCGAAATACGGCTGAATTGGCGCTTGCTACAAGCGCCGCCGCCGATTATTAATTATGTGATTTGCCACGAATTGGCGCATTTAAAACAAATGAATCATTCGGCCAAATTTTGGGCGGTGGTTGAAAGCTTATTCCCCGATTACAAACAAGCCGAAAAAGCGCTAAAAACCTTATCGCCGCAATTGCACCGCATGTAAATTTACATTGCCTATAATTTACCCCTAAGAATTTTTATGTTAGCTTAAACACGCAATCATCGTTGTTCAACATAAAAAAAGGGGGAAACAATGTCTTTTACCGATTCAATTAAATTGTGTTTTACCAAATATGCCGATTTTGTAGGCCGCGCTAAACGCCCAGAATATTGGTGGTTTGCGCTGTTTTGCGTTGCTGGGGCCGTAGCGCTAGAATTTATTAGTAGCCCTGTTTCTTGGGCATTTTCATTAGTTACAATGCTGCCATCTTTATCAGTAGGCACGCGCCGCTTACACGATATGAATAAAAGCGGCTGGATGCAATTGTTGTGGCTTATTCCGATATTCGGCTGGGTGTACTTGATTTATGTACTCGCACAACCAGGTGATGCAGCAGATAATTTGCATGGTGCGCAGCCTACCAGTTAATTAAGCTTTTAATTAATAAAAAAGGGGCTTGAAGCCCCTTTTAAATTTGTAACTATCTTTAACACCAGTTTTTACATCAGCTTTTTAAGATCACTCGCAATATCGGCTGGCTTTTGACCGTAATCTAAATAAAGCCTAATTTTTCCTTCTTTATCAAACACATACATACCTGCGCTGTGGTCAATGGTGTAATCACCTTTGGTTTTGCTTTCTACTTTTGCGTAGTAAATTTTAAAGTTACCCAATGTTTCGGCGGTTTCTTGCAATGTGCCGCGCAAGCCAATAAAACGCGAATCAAATGAAGGCACAAACTGCGCTAGCACTTCTTGCGTATCGCGCGCTGGGTCTACCGTTACAAAAATCACTTGCACGTCATCGGCTTTATCGCCCATCAATTTCATGGTTTGTTTTAAATCCACCATGGTGGTTGGGCACACGTCTGGGCAATGCGTATAGCCAAAAAATAGCGTCACTACTTTGCCTTTAAATTCGCTCATGGTGCGCATTTTGCCAGTGTGGTCGGTTAATGCTAATGGCTTAAGAAAATCAGCGCCGGTAATATCGGTGCCCACAAAGCTTGCGCCCTTGGTATCGCTGCCAGATTGCGCCGCTGGCTTGCATGCACTTAAAAACAGCACAAGGCTGACTAACAAACTACCCAACAATAATTTTTTCATCTTAAAAACTCCTATTAAACACTGTATTTATTCAACATTTTGATTTTAACATGCATCATGAAATCCGCCCTTTTAGTTTACAATAATGCTTTTGTAAAATTGATAGCGTTAAGGAAAAGTATGGCAAACCCAGCAACAACTTCTGGCGGAATGGCAGACCGCGACGGCGTAATTTGGTATGACGGCAAAATGGTGAATTGGCGCGATGCCACCACCCACGTTTTAACCCACACTTTGCATTATGGCATGGGCGTATTTGAAGGCGTGCGCGCGTATAAAACCGACAAAGGCACGGCTATTTTCCGCTTAAAAGAACATACCGACCGCTTGTTTAGAAGTGCGCATATTTTACAAATGAAAATGCCATTTACTAAAGAAGAAATGATGGAAGCGCAAAAAGCCGCTGTGCGCGAAAATAATCTGGAATCGGCTTATATGCGTCCAATGGCGTTTTATGGCGCTGAGGCGATGGGTATTTCGGCTAAAACACTTTCAACGCATGTGATTGTAGCGGCTTGGAAATGGGGCGCGTATATGGGCCAAGAGGCGCTAGATAACGGTATTCGCGTAAAAACCAGCTCATTCTCACGTCACCATGTCAACATCACCATGTGTAAAGCCAAAGCTAACGGCAATTACATGAACTCAATCTTAGCGCATCAAGAAGCGGCGCAAGACGGTTACGATGAAGCACTATTATTAGATGTTGACGGCTTTGTGGCGGAAGGCTCTGGCGAAAATATTTTTATTGTACGCAACGGCAAACTTTACACGCCCGATTTAACCAGCGCGCTAGAAGGCATTACGCGCGATACCATCGTGCAATTAGCCAATGAGATTGGCCTAGAAGTAGTTGAAAAACGCATCACGCGTGATGAAGTGTATTCGGCCGATGAAGCCTTTTTTACAGGCACTGCCGCCGAAGTCACGCCAATCCGTGAGCTAGATCGCCGCAATATTGGCACTGGCATCGCGGGCCCTGTCACCAAACAATTGCAAAAATTATTCTTTGATGTAGTAACAGGCAAATCGGCCAAACATGCGGATTGGTTAACGCTGGTTTAAACAATTCGTTAATTAGGAATTACATGTCAGATGTTAAAGAAATAGAGGTTTCTGCGAAAGACCTGCCCTTGCACTGCCCTACCAAAGAGGTAGCGCTTTGGGCTAGTCATCCGCGGGTGTTTTTAGATATTGCCGCGACGGGACATGTTGCTTGCCCTTATTGCGGGACTCAATATAAATTAAAAGCGGGCGAAGTGATTTCGCATCACTAGTTTTAGTCATCTCGCCCTTCTTTTGTGAACCCCAATTATCCGCAAGACGATACGCTAGCGCTGCTTAAAGCAGGTAAATTACAAGGCTGCACCCGTCTTAAACTGCAGTGTGTATTAACCGAATTTCCAGAAGAAATTTTCACGCTGGCCGATACCTTAGAGATTCTGGATTTATCTGGTAACGCGTTAAGTTCGCTGCCAGATGATTTAGATAAACTGCATAAACTGCGGATTTTATTCTGCTCGTCGAATCAATTTACGCATTTACCCGAAGTGCTAGGCAAATGCCAAAACTTGAGCATGATTGGCTTTAAAGCCAATAAAATCAGCCACATCTCTGAATCCGCAATCCCTACCCAAGCCTTGCGCTGGTTAATCTTAACGGATAACGCGCTTAGCAAATTACCCAATGTGATTGGCGATTGCCAGCATATGCAAAAACTGATGCTGGCTGGCAACCAGCTAAAAACGCTGCCAGAAACACTAGTGAACTGCAAAAAACTTGAGCTACTGAGAATCTCCGCGAACCAGCTGCAATCGCTACCTGAATGGCTGTTTAGCCTGCCAAAACTAAGCTGGCTGGCTTATGCTGGCAACCCCTATAGCGATGAAATTGAGAATAAATTAGTATCGAAACATAGCATTACCCAGATTGATTGGGCTAGCTTAGAGCTAAAACAGCAACTGGGCGTAGGCGCGTCAGGCATCACTTATCAAGCCATATGGCGGCCTGCAAATCAAGCGTCGCAACAGGTCGCGGTAAAGCTATTTAAAAGTGAATTGACGAGTGATGGCCTACCGCGCTGTGAAATGCACGCGAATATACTGGCTGGCGAGCATCCCAATTTAGTTGGCATAAAAGGCGCGATTCATAATCATCCGCAAGGGTCACTGGGTTTAGTAATGCCTTTACTAGATAGGGATTTGAAAATATTGGCCAATCCACCTAGCTTTGGTAGCTGTTCTCGTGATGTATATACGCAAGACTTAAATCTAACGCATAGCCAAATTCAGCATATTTTGTATGGTATTACCCAAGCTTCTAAACACTTACATACGAAGGGCTTAATGCATGGTGATATCTATGCACACAATATTTTATGGAATGCAGAAAAAGTATTATTAAGTGATTTGGGTGCAGCATCTTTTCTGCCATTGGATAATCTGGCGTTAAAACGGAACTTACTAAAACTCGAAGCACGCGCTATAGAGGTTTTGTCACAAGAGTTGTTTGAAATTTCGAAAAATTAAAATAATTAAACCTTATAGCAGCGCAGTGCTTTTGATATTTGATATATAGTTAAGTTTACGTTTAAATCCGAAGTAGACTTGGTCAAAAATTGGATGCGCGACTGTACATTATTAATTTTAAGGCAATCATCGGAATGAATTTTATTAAAACAGTCTTATTGAGCTATTTATTACTTATTACCGTTACCTGCTGGGCAGGTAAGATTGAGCATTTTACCAAGGATGAAGAGCAGAAATTCACTCAAACAATCGGAATAGGTACTGGGTTACTGTCTAGCGGTAAAGCTTCAGATTCTATCCAATATTTTAACCAAGTAATTTTGCCATATGAGCTAAAGTACAGTGATGCTGAGACAATAATATATTGTGCTCGCGATAATACAGAATCATTCCTATATGCAGCGATGGCTGCTGTTGATCACAAAAAAAATCCTGAATCAACACCCATAAAGATTCTGAGGTAATTTCTTCAACTTGGGCGTATGCTTACTTTTATAAGGCTTACGCACTTATAGAATCGAAAAACATCTCGCAAGCGAAGCTTAATTTAGAGCGCGCCATTAGTCTCTCTCCTTACAACCCACAATTTCTTCTAGAACAAGCACATATTTATCAAATTGAAAAAAACTG
>Ga0326733_1000092_pt1 | contig 31335 bp, 23 predicted proteins | sample 14_GP2_308_FD_207946 | JGI IMG/M metagenome (GOLD analysis project Ga0326733, IMG submission 207946) | Glacier ice microbial communities from Ngari, Tibet, China - 14_GP2_30.8 | ecosystem: Environmental > Aquatic > Freshwater > Ice > Glacier | place: China: Ngari, Tibet | collected 2018-07-17
TCCACAAGAAAAGCCACCGGCCTGCCCAGCAACAAGGGTTTGAACTGATATCCGACTGCCTGATTTCGTTGCGGCACACCAGCTTCCTGTGGCGCCAAGAACACCCGACCGTTGCCCTGATTGAGTGGTGTGAAGTCTTCCCATTGATAGCGTCCCGCGAGTAAGTCCGGGTTATCCTCCGGCGGCCGACCCTGCACCGTCAGCAGCGTGCTGGCACCGGTCAGGATGCGCATTTCGAGTTGCTCGGGTTGCAGGGCGAACCAGGCTGGTATCGCGGTATCGACCGCTGTCGGCGACGTTACATCTTCCGGCGTGCGCACCATCCGTGCCAGATCGCCAGGGCGGGTTGAGGCATTGACCAACACCGGATCAGCCGAGTCGACCCGCAATTGCCGCACGAGGGGCGGTATGCGGAAAAAAAACTCGACCGGATCTGACACCGTTGCAGCACCGCTCTCCGGCCATTGGCCATCGTAGGGTGAAGGCTGGAGCGTCGCCATTGGAACCGTTCGCTCATGCAGTACCTGACCATCGGCTGAAAGCATGGCAACACGGACGGGCGCCGCCGGCAGTGCCTGGCCGGCTGGCGCGCTGCGCCGCAGTGACAGGCGCAGCGGCGTGGGGTTGCCACCCGCATGACTTATCGTAAAATTAACCGGCACGCCGGGCTGCGCTTGCCATGCACGCAAGTACTGGATCGGTGGTATCAGGGATGGCTCCCGGCCCTGAATCGCCGGATCCATCAGCAGGATGCGCACCGCCGCCAGCTGGCTGGCGCCCACTTCGAGCCAGCCCCCTTTGACGTCCCGTTCCAGTATAAATTTTCCTCGCTGCCACCGGTGGGTGGTCAACTGGCGCTCGAAACCGGTGAAACCGCTCCAGCGCAGGGTGACGTCTGCGGGTAGTTGTGTGGCTTGCGGCTTCGATGGTGCAGGGTCGAGCTCTATGCGCACCCGGGCGCCTTTTTCCGGAATATGGACTGCGATCAGCTTGCCGGGCCCCGCAGTCGGCACAACGGCCTGCACAGGTTCAAACGGCGCGCCTACATCGACACTACGCAGAACATACAGATCGCGTTGCTCGGCTGCATTAACGGGGCCAAGCGGCTGCATCCTGGAGCGCAGCAGATTGGCGCGTTCCTGTTCGATCAGTAACTCGGGCGGAAACAGGTTGCCGGACGCGAGTTTGGCCTGCTGATCCGCACTGAGGCGTTGCCACATTGCCTGCGCGTTGCGTTGCGTTAGCGGCTCTGGCACGGCAACGCGCAGCAGCACATCGGCGATGCCCGGGTCGGCGGCGAGCAGACGTACACGCAGGCGCGTCGGTATCGCACGCGAGCCGAATTCCAGGCGCAGAACGGCTGCTGACAGAGGGACCGGCGCGGTGCCTTCCAGGTAAAATGATCCAGTGCCACGGCGCCCACCCGGCAATGTCACCTCGAGCAAGTCGCGACGGAAGTGATGGACGCGCCGCTGCGGCGCACTGCCCGCCAGTCCGGTTTCCTCGATTTCGATGACGTAGTTCAGGCGATATGCCGGGTCGGCCGCGCGCCGCGCCCGTGCCGCCGACATCGACGCCAGGTTGGCATTGGTGAGCAGGCGAACGACATTGGCCGACGCTGGCAAGGCGAACTCGACGGCTGGGCCGCCAACGCGCAGTATGCTGCCGCGATTGGTCGAGGCCAATTCCTTCATCGCCCTGAAATCTTCACTGACTTGCCCCAGCGGCTGCGGCTGCCAGAGAGCCGCGCCTATGGCAATCAGGATTGCCAGGATCGCCAACAGCGCGCAGGCCTTGTACACGAGACGCGGCTTCATCCGGGCATCATCCAGCGTGTACGGCTCGACACAAAACGCCTTGCCTCCTCGATCGATATCTGGCCCGGTTGGGTCTGCTGCACTCGCTGTTCAACTGCCTGCTCCCGAACACGTGGTGCCAGTGACAGGACCCCCTGCAGCAGGCCATCGGCATCCATGAACAAAAGATAGGCGCCCCGCCCGCCAGCGTCGTCCACGCGCTCCAGGCGCCCGCGCGGATAGTGGCGCTGCAGGTCCGATAGGATGACGATGTCTCCGGTTGCTGCAAACAGCTCGGCACTGCTTCGCAGTATTTCCGGCAGGGGCACTTTGCTCATGGCATGTCGCGACAGAAGGGCGATGACGTCGTCCTGGCTGGTGCCAAGACCGAGTGCCGTGAATTGCCGCTGCTGCTGCACGATGGCCTCCAGGTTTGCCTGTCGGCGTGTTACGGGTGATATCCACAGTACGGCAAACCGCTTCTCGCGCGTCTGATTCATATAGCCCGCCTGTGGCCCTCCCGTCGCCTCGTAGCCGCCGGTATCAACCCCGCCGCCACCAAGGCGCACGGTCAGCCCCGAGCGCTCCAGAGAATGGAGCAGCTCAGCCAGATTACCTTGCAGCTGGGCGCGGTTATCGATGGTCGTGTCCGTCGATAACACCGCGTCTTCCAACGGTACCGGCTGGCCTGGCCGCACCGCAAATGCGCGCATCACGAGTGCGATGCCCGGCGCCATACCCATCTCACGTAGCGCCACCTGGTGCGTCAATGTATACAAGCTATTTGCATTGTTCAGGGCCAGCAAATCCGCACTGCCGTCGGCGTTGGCGTCTGGCGCGGCGCCGGCAATCACAATGACCCGTGCGCGCAGATCGTCAAACGCATTCAGGCCCGCTTCGAGAATACCGGGCTCGACGACCGGCCGCGGGACCTCGATGATGAGATTGTCTGCCGGCCCCATCCGTACCACGATCCAGCCGCGATGGTCGGTGTGGTCCGTAAGCATCACGTAGGTGCCCCGACGATCTCTCAGCCATCGCAAGTTCAAGCCCAAGGTAGCACTGTCGACCGTCAGTGCGGCAAGGGTCGCGGACATCTTGCCTGGCAAGTCAGCAGATGCAGGCGCCGTCGCTGCCAGACGCAACAGTGGCGCCAGCACGTCGCGGTCGAGGCGCAACAACTCCTCAGGACGCGGGGCGCGATAGGCGTTGCTGCCGGCTGCTGCCACGCTTTGCTCAGTGATTTCACTGCGCAGTACGGCACCGATATTAATCGGCACCAATTCCGGCGCAAGCGCCTGCTGCGCGGTGCCCAGCAGGCGCACCTGATACGCGTCAGACTGGCTTAGCCAGAGTTCAGAAAAACTACCGCGCATGGTCTGCCGCTGCAGGTTACGTCCCGATAAAGCAGAAAATTCCACGCGCAGCGCCGGCAACGCTTTTTCCAGGCCGCGCAAATTCAGGCCCGCTGGGATTTGGCCCGACACCTTGAGTACTGCCCTGCCGGATTCTTCACCGCGCACCTGGATCACCTCTGCAAGTGCCAGTTCGCGGTGGAATGCCTGAAACATTGTCTGCGGCGCGGCCAGTACATCGGCAGAACCATCCGGGTTGGCGCGGCGACTTGCGCCGGCAGATGCAAAAGCACGCGCGCCGGACTCGCGAAACACTGCGGCACCGGCATCGAACGCGCCTGGCTCATCAAGCGGCGACGGTACCTGCACCATCAGTGGCGAATTGCCGCCGGTGCGTACGACATATGTTCCCCAATGCCGGGCGGGGGCACGTTCACGCAACAACAGAAACTGGCCAGCAACGTGTTCAACATCATAGTTGGCACCGGCTAGAAGCCGCCTCGCATTTTCGAGCACCGCAGGGTCGAGCAGACGTCGGTATTGCACCAATTCCCGCAAGCCGGCAGAAAATGCGTCGAGCTCCCACTGCACGGGAACAGACATGCCTGACCCCAAGCTGGCCGCATACAAACTGGTTTTACGCGATTGCAAGGCAGCGTCGATGCTGCGTTGATCGGACTTTATCGGCGCCAGTACGGCAACCCCGGCGCTTTCCTGCATTCGCCATTCGGGGTCGGGTATCATGATCAGCACGAAACCGACCAGGGTGGCAACGATCATTCCGGTAAGCGACGTCTGCAAGGTGGCGCGCGTCATGCGCGCAAAAATTGCCTTATCGTGCATCTTCAGTGCCAGCAACGTCGCCAGTAAATAGCCGAAACCAAACCAGTCGGTAGTTTTCGTGCCCGGCATCAGATAGATCACCCCCCAGGCCACCAGAAACTTGTAGATAAAACTGATGTTGAAGAAAAGCAGCAGCTTGCGCGCACCCTCCATGGTGATCTTGCGAAACAGCGGCAGCCGCAGGGTGTACTCGGCTGCGACGAGAATGACGACTGCTTCGACCAGCGTCGTGACAATCTTGTGCGGCTCAAACCATTCCAGAGCCAGCAGGGAGGGTATCAGGATACCGCTGAAATCCCAGCCGTAGAACAGGTTCAGGCGCGAGGCAATGAACGCTGTGACTACGATGACGATGTAGGCTTTCGGCGTCGCGAGAAATGACGAAGCTGCATCTTCGTACATGTAGCCCAGCGACGCCATGTTGAAATTGGTGTACTCCATCAGTACGTAGCGCACGATGAGCCACGTGATACCAACCTGTATCGCCATCGGAAAGGCGCCGCGCAGAAGCCCGGTTTTCCAGAAATTGTTAGCTATCAGGGCGACGATGATCAGGCCGAAGCTGTGCAGGTTGCTGCGGTAATCAAACGCAAAATCGGTATTGGCTTGCAGCCAGGCGCCGGTTACCGGCAACAGCCAGCCGTCGGCGACGATGCGCACGGCGACACTGGCCAGGACCAGTGCCAGAAAGCGGTCCCGCCCAAACAGATTGGAATATCCGGTAAAACGGGGCAAGTATTCCGAATAGAGCCAGACCAGAAAATAGGTCAGTATGCCCTCGGCAAAGACGACGCCGGCCGCAACCGGCTTGACCATCAGCAGCGGCACCATGTAGCCCGGCACGACCAGGCCCGACAATACCCAGCCCAAACGCAGGTTGGTGATGGCAACGACCGTAATGCCGATCCACACGGTAACGATGACCGATGCCGACAGAACACCTTCGGGAAAGATTGGTAGCGGTAACCAGCTCAAAGCCGCCTCTTTTACGCCGCCAGCCGCATGGCGGCATGCACGGTGTATCCGTGGCCGACCGTGCTTGACAATGCCAGCGTACCGCTAGCGCCAAAGGCGCTGGTCCGCAGTTGCCGTATGCGCTGCAGCACATCCGATTCCGGCCTTGCCGGGCCGTCAAGTATTGTTTGCAGCTTACTATCGGGCATGCCGAAACCCTGGTTACTGATCGTCAGCGACAGTTGCGCTTCGCGCCGTTTCAGTGCGATGACAATGGTGCCCTGCTGGCGCGAATCCTGCGCCAGCAGTGTCAGCAGCGCCTCTAGGATGTCTCGCAAGTCGTTGCTGTTGCCAGATACGATTGCCGGTGCATCGATGCCGTCGACGGCGAACCTGAGCATGTCGTGTTCGGGACTCGCAGCGATCTGAGTGATCGCCTGTTGCAGCGTATCGCACAGATCGGCCTGGCCTTCATCATGTTGCGCTGCGTCCGGCGCCATGGCCATCGTGGCTTCCTGCCCGGCAGGGAAAAGCTGGATGAGCAACCCGTGGATATTCTGCAGCGCATCTTTGCTGGTCGTAATCGGCGCCGAACTGTCCCGCAGGGTTGACGCATGCAGCTGATACCGCTCATCCCCGAAACGCGCGGGCTGTTTGAACTTGCGCACATCAAATATGGCTTCAACCAAAGCAACCCTGGCCTGGCCGGGTAACAAATCGCACGCCAGCTGCAGCATGTCGGCAGCCGATTTGCCGTCTGCATCAATCTCGGCCACCTTAAGCAGAGTCTTCATGCTGGTGTTGGTTATCAGGGGCCGGCCGAACAGATCGTAGACGATAGTCGGCGCGTCGAGGCCATTGAAAATATCTTCCAGAATGCTGACGTGCTGGCCGATCAGGTGCAGGTGATGCGTCAGTGTCTTCATGGCAAGATCACGCTGGTCTACAAGCGTATCGTGCCAGCCAGACGCCAGCGCATGCGCGTTTGCAGCCTGGCGTCGCTCGAACAACAGTTCGGACAGACGCCGGCTCAGTGCGGCGACGGCTTCCATCATGCTAGGGTGCAATGCCAACTGATCGGCAGGAATACCAAATGCCCAGAATCCCAGGACCTGACCGTCCCATAGCAACGGCGCCAAAAACTGCCGCTCGTTGGGAAGTGGTGCGTTCAGATAATCGTTGACTTCCAGTGCCAGATTTTTCTCAATTGCATCCGCGTAAGGCTGACGACCGAAGTCGCGGCGCTTTTCTTCAATCACGTCGCTGGCACAGCGTAGCGAACTGACCTTGCGCAAGTGTTTTGCGTGCTTGGGACGCTCGAGCAACACCACCTGCGTTACAGGCAGCAACTGGTCCACCATCGCCAGGACGTGCGACCAGAAGGCCGTGTCGCCGGGAACCCTTTGACCACTCGGTTGGCCGGTACCGGCCAGGCCGATCTCGGTCACCAGCCGCGAGAGCGCCCAATTCTGACTCTGCGTCTTGCTTTGAAAAACTGCTACCAGCGTTGTGCCAATGACCACGACCGAACCAAGCACCGGCACGTGGAGATTCAGCATCCCCAGGATCAGCGCGGAAAAAACGCACAGGGCGAGCACAGCAAGGGTCGCTACGATCATTGCCTTACGAAACGTCATTGCCTGAATTATCAGGAAGAACCCGAGCCATACTGCGATCAGGAAACTTCCTTGGGCCAGCGGATGCAACGAGGCAACCGCCGTGCGATTGAGCAGCGAATCGAGGGCAAATCCGTGATAGTCGAGCTTGGTGATTTCAAGGTTTCCCCGGGTCACGGGGGTGACAACGGTGCGCTGAAAGCGTTCCTTGCCGATACCGATCATGACAACTCGCCCACTGACGATTTCCTTGATCAAGGTGCCTTGTAGCACCTGCTGCAGCCGCATCCGCGGAAGTCCAGCGGCAGCACCCCCGAAATTGACAAGGAAGCGCCCCGTCTCGGGTACCTTGATTGCCAGCCGGCGCGCCACAGCGGCCTCCACCGTCGGCACCTTGCGGCCTCCGATCTGAAGGGCATACTCCTGATATCGATGAATACCAAGCAAGGGCTGGGAAATGACAGAGGCTGCATGCGGCGCCAGAGCCGGCTCGCCGACAGGCAGATTGAACTGCAACCCTGCCCCATTTTCCGGGTCGACGCGCGACTCTGCGGCCAAAACGACGCCTGGTTTGGCCAGCAGTCGCTGGTTCAGCCCGGCGTCGCCTTCAGGCACCAGAGTAAAGACGACTTGTTTTGCGTTGAGCAGTAGGAGGGTGTCGGCAATTTCATCCCACTTGACGCCGGCATTGAAAAACGCTGCAACTGGCGTATCGATCAGTACAACCTGACGGTTGGGAGACGACACATTCGGCGAATTGCGTACGAAGAAGTCATAAAGCCGACCATCGAGCGGGGTAAATACACCCCAGGCGGAAGCGATGGCAAACATGGACGCCAACCCCAGAGTATGCCAAAAGCCATGCGTTTTTTGTATTAATGTTTTTAGCCGAGCAATCGGCTTTTTTACCTGATGCATGCGTGCGTTTGAACTAAAGTTTGACTTGGGGGCCGCATTATCCCGTAAAAAAAAATTTCTGGCTTGCGCCCGAAAATTGGTGTTTTCCGATTTCGGCAAACAAGCAGAGAAAGCAGAGAAAGCAGAGAAAATGGGCGACTGGCAGAGCGTTGCGCGTGCAATCGCTCCGACTAGTCGCTAGTCTGAAAAACTTAAACCGGACTCGTGCAGGCAGGCCGGTCAGTTCGCAACAGCCGACGCCTCTGCCGAATTCGCACTCACGCCACCCGTGCCGACAGCACTTACCACGTAGAAGTAAGTAACACCGCGTTTCAACTCCCGATGCAAGAAACTGGTTTCCGTGACGCCCATGGCAATGACGCTGTAAGGCCCACCGCGCATCATGCTGCTCTTGATCGTGTAACTTGAGGCGCCGGAACCGGTCCAGCCAAGCAGGATTTTTCGGGCGCCGGCACTCGCCGTCAGGTTTGCAGGAGGCGGAGGAACGAATGGTGCAGACGGCGTAACCGATACAATATTCGAGTAGGCACTTTCGCCGGCCGGGCCCATTGATGTGACGACATAGTAATACGCCGTGCTGTTGGTGAGCCCCTGATCGGCATAGCCGGCGCCGGCCGTGTTACCAACCAGAGCAAACGGCCCTGCAGCTGCCGATGCGCGTTGAATGTTATATCCGCTCGCGCCCATGACGAGATTCCATCTAAGCTCGGCTTTCGCGTCACCCGCGGTTGCTGCCACGATCGGCGCCACCGGCGCGGCAACTGGAAACGCGGTGTCGATTGCCTGTACCCAGGAGGCTGCAGCCCCTTCGATGTTGCTGCCGATGAGTATACTGGTCTGCTCGATGTGAATGAATTTTTGCGTTGAAGCTTTGCTGCTCCCGGTACAGACCGAACTTACCGGCACACCATTAAGAAGCCGGCCCTCGACATTGGTCGCGGCATTGAGTTTGCAGGTCGAAGCACCCGGTACTTCGCTGTTCCATGCAGGTGCAGCCTGCCGGATGGCTGCATGCAGGCGCAGGATCTTTGCGCCCGCTGCCGGGGCGATCGCTCTCCCCTCGCTGATATACATGTCATTGGAACAAGTAGCTGCAGCCTTGCCGTGCCATTGCAGCGCGGTCCAGTCGGAAGCACCGTAGTAATCATTGAGTGCCTGGTTTGCTGCGAAAAACATGTTGGTCGTGTTGTGCGCAACGTCAGACATCCATTCTCCGCTGTGACACGTACTAGCCAGCATGTTAGCGCTCCGACGTGCGCCCGCCATCAGAAAACTACGGGTGTTTGTATGTTTGAATATGCGAATGGCTTCACGTTCCGTGTAGGCATCTCCCGCGGTGCCGGCGGTAGCCGTGCTGTGCTTAGGGTGCGGCACCTGCTGGCTCAATTCACGAGTCGCCTGGGGATAAATTATGAAGGTACCGAGCCCTTTGTCGACGATGCCAGACATGGCAGTGCTCGTCACCTCCATCAAGACGCAATAGCTACGCCCGTTGTTTGAATCCTGAAACCAGCGGATACGCATATTGCCGGCAAGCGACAGTGGCAACGCAAATTCACAGTTTCCCTTCAGCATTGCGGTTACTACTTGCCGTATGTCAGCCTGTTGCAAGTCTCCTTGGGGAACAAAGCCGCCTGAACCTTCTTGCGGCATTTGCCCGGAGACACATTCAATCAACGCTTCGAGCGTCGTACTCGAAGGACAACTCAGCTCGGCACTGCCTGCATGCGATAACATTCCGAACATAATTGTGAGACTGACGCAGAAGAAACGAATGGAAAAATGTAATGCATTTTTCATATTAACCCTGGTCATTTTAATTGTATCTCTACGGAAACATTTAAAAGTGTATACCAGGAATTTGTTTCCCAAAATAAATATTTTGCTTGCTTGACAACAAGGAAGCCACCTCCAACAACACGAACATATTCGATCGTTATGGCCAAACCAGAGTGTTTTCACCCTGACCTGAGCAACTCGCTTCTCGGAACTTGGAGCGGCCTGCTACGAGCCGAGGCAAATTAGTCTGGAAATGGCGAACATGGGTTGGCGCAACAGGCAGGCATGTGCACAGAATCTTGGGGATTAGGTTCTGGCGGCAAGTGGGTCGATTCAAGAGCAGGCAATCCGTTTTAAGGTAAGCCTTTTTTATGTCGCACGGGCACAATCAAGGTGCGGATGCATTCAACTGACGTTTGCTTGCAATCGGCAAACTTTATTTTCGCCGTCAAGGTAGCGATGCGGTGCATGGCGCCATGTGCTTCGATTTGTGTCTGAATTGACCAAGCAACTCCCGCAACGGGGTACGGCATGCATTCAGGTCAGGCAATTGATGAAAACCCAAAGAAAAAAGCCGGCTTGAGACTATCTCAAACCGGCTCTGATACAGCAAGTATGGCGGGCAAATTAATTGCCCAAAAATTATTTACCTGAATAATTCGTTTGGCCAGGCATCGCCGGCTTGGCCGGATCGGCGGCAATTGCTGAACTACGCTCTGCAGTCGCCTCACGCTTTTCCATTTTCATATCCGATTTTGCTTCGGCCTTCTCTGTTTTGTAGGCAGATTTTGCGGCAGCTTTGTCGGTTTTGTACTCGGATTTTGCAGCTGCGCGCTTTTCTTTAAATTCTTTTTTTGCAGCGGCATCGGTATCGCGTTTTTGTATGTACGGGTCGGCTGAAGTGCTAGCGGCTGGAGCGCCGGTGTTTATTGCGCCAGGCGCCATCGCACCCGCTGCTGCACCCGTGGTTGCCGTACCCATTGGCGCACTGGTTGCAGCTGCCCCGCTGGCTGATGTGCTGTTTTGCGCAACGGCAACGCTAGTTGCAGCGATAAATGTCGAAGCGATCAGAAGTTTTGTCAGTTGGCTCATAGTAAGTTTCCTTTTTAAATAAATGGTTACCGAATCAATAACGGCAAAATCACGCGTTTCAATCTTGCGGCGATAAATTTTTGACAATGGTGCAACGCAACAAGTTCCTTTGGGGATTAGTATTACCCCCAGTTAATACAATTGCTTACATAAATCACTTCTTGATATCAGTTCAAAGTCGGCCACGCTTACACCGCCTTCGGCTTTTGCAGCAATGCCTTGAGGTTTGCCAAGCGATGTTGGGGCGTAATCGTTTCTGCTTCAGTCGGCACTGCATCGCCGACATCGAGCTCCATCTCTTTGATAAAGCGCGACATATCGCAGTGCACGCTTTCACGCGCCCGTTGTCGCTTCTTGCACCAAGTAATGTGAAGGCTGCGCTGAGCCCTGGTGATGCCGACATACATCAAACGGCGCTCTTCCTGAATACGGGCGGCAACAATGTCGGCAGCAGCATCAGGGTCGCCACGGTGCGGCAGGATACCCTCCTCCACGCCCACTAAAAACACGTGGGGAAACTCCAGGCCTTTTGAGGCATGCAAAGTCGACATGCGCACGGCATCCGGTTCTTCATCACGGCCTTCAAGCATCGTCATCAGGGCCACCATCTGCGTTAGCTCCAGAAGATTTTTCTCGGGGTCGGTGCCATCCTTGCCGCCATTGCCTTTTTCCTTGAGCCAAGTAGTGAAGTCCAGCACATTCTGCCATTTGCTCTTTGCCTGGCGGTCGTCAAAACTATCGTAGAGATACGCTTCGTAATTAATTTCTTTCATCATGTCGTCGAGCACCTGCGCGGCATTGTCGCCACTGCCGGCTGCGCCGACCCGGCTGGCCCGGCCTTCAAGCTGATTGATAAAGTGGCAGAATTCCCGTAAGGGCCTGAGCTGCCGATCAGCCAGGATCGCCTCGATGCCACCCTTGAATACGGCTTCAAACAACGAACATTGCCACTTGCCGGCATAGGTACCCAGCGCTTCGAGCGTACTTTGACCAACGCCGCGCTTGGGCGTGGTCACGGCACGGATGAATGCCGGATCGTCGTCACCGTTGGCAACCAGGCGCAGATAGCTGACGATATCCTTGATCTCGGCACGATCAAAAAAGCTTTGGCCACCCGACATGACATACGGAATACGTTCGCGTCGCAACGCCTTCTCGAACACGCGCGCCTGGTGGTTGCCTCGGTAAAGAATCGCATAGTCGGAGAACTTGGCACGGCGCTCAAAGCGATGTGCCGACAACATGATTGCTACTTGATCGGCTTCCTGCTCGTCATCCTGCATGCCCATCACCTTGACCGGGTCACCCAGACCATGCTCGGACCACAAACGTTTATCGAACAGCTTCGGGTTGTTGCCGATCACAGCGTTGGCCGCCTGCAGGATGCGTGTCGTGGAACGGTAATTCTGCTCTAGCTTGATGACCTTTAAATCCGGAAAATCCGTCTGCAGGGTTTTTAGATTTTCAATAGTCGCGCCACGCCAGGCATAGATTGCCTGGTCATCGTCGCCCACTGCGGTAAACATCGGTTTTTTGCCGACACCGGTTACCAGCAGTTTCACCAGTTCATATTGGCAGGTGTTGGTGTCCTGGTATTCATCCACCAGTAGATACCGCAGGCGACGCTGCCACTTCTCACGCACGGCGTCGTTGGTGCTAAAGAGCTCTACCGGTAGCCGTATCAAATCGTCGAAATCGACTGCCTGGTAAGCCGACAGGGTTGCCACATAACTGCGATAGATGCGCGCGCATTGCGCCTGGTCTTCATTTGTGGCTGCCTTTAATGCGGTTTCCGGATCGACCAGGCTATTCTTCCAAAGCGAGAGCGTATTCTGGATACGGCGTATCAATTGCTTGTCGGTTGTAATCGCCAGATCCTGCACGAGAGAAAAACAATCATCGCTGTCCATGATGGAAAACCGGTCTTTTAACCCGACACCACTGGCTTCCTGCCGCAGGATCGTGACACCCAGTGAATGAAAGGTGCTGACAGTAAGTTGATTGGCTTGCTTCGGCTGTTGAAGCAAGCTGGAAATACGCTCGCGCATTTCAGCCGCAGCCTTGTTGGTGAAGGTCAGTGCAGCAATGTTTCTTGGGTCATAGCCACATTGCTCGATCAAGTGCGCAATCTTTTGCGTGATGACACGAGTCTTGCCGGAGCCTGCGCCGGCCAATACCAGGCAGGGGCCGTCGAGGTAGCGGATCGCCTCACGCTGTGGTGCATTCAAGCCGGATGGCGATGGGGTAGACATAGGCGAGAGTGATTTTTGGCACATCATTCTAACAGCGCATCAAAACGAAATTCACTACACTGTCTGCTTTCCCTCACCCGCATCGCCCGGCATGAAATTCGATCATCTATTGCAAATCAATGACCCGCTCAATCCTCTCATCGACCCGATGACACCGACGCAGCTTTGGCGGGGTTTGGTACTTCGGGCACAATCGCCCAAACTATTCGTGCCTTGGCTGGATGCCTGCGAAATTGCCGTGCGTAGCCCCACCGTACTGGAGCGCGTATCGCACTATGGCGAGGTAAAAATCCATGACGTCGTCACTTTTGTGGACGAATTCCAGGTGCGCTACGAAGTGCCGCCACAAGGGGAGATACCGGCTTCGCAGTTGGTCGTTACGATTGAAGAACCTAGTGTAGGGTTGCTCAATGTGCGCTTCAGTTATGAAGACGGCGTGGAAGACATCGCAGGCAGCATGGAAGCGTTTTACAACGACCATCGCCGTTCTGCATATCGCGAATCGGATATCGATACGATTCGTATTATTCGGCAAATGGCCGGTGAGGGTCGGTTCGACCGCATCCATTAGCCGAATGCAACAACACGCCTAGATATCCACCGGGTCGACTTCAAGTGACCAGCGCACCCTGCTCTTGATTGCTCGCAGGGCAAGTATCCAGTCCCTGAGAAATGCCTGCAATGCCGGGCGTGATACTGACTCAACCAACAGCTGGGCGCGATCGATATTGGCGATGCGCGTCATGGTCATGGGGATCGGGTCATTGATGATGATGCCTTCGTGCGGCGTGCAGGTGCTGGCCTGGCGCAAGAAATCCAGTGCCACAGAAAGCTCCTTGGCTTCCGCGCGCAACATTGCCTGATAGATGAAAGGCGGCAGCCCGGCCTGCTGCCGCTCGGCCAGCAAGTTGCCGGCGAAATCATCGTAGTCATGCGCCATGACGGCGGCGAATAACGGGTGCTGCGGATAGCGGGTCTGGATCAATACTTCGCTCACGCTCCCTTCGGTTGTGCGAGCTCGTCTGCCAGCCCGCCCAGCGACCTGCATCAGCTGTGCAAACAGCCGTTCACTGGCCCGGTAGTCTTGCGAAAACAAAGCCATATCGGGATTCAACACACCAACCAACGTCAGATTCTGAAAATCATGCCCTTTGGCGACCATTTGGGTGCCGATCAGGATATCGACCTCGCCCCGATGCACTTGCTCGAATGCTGCCTGTGCAGTTCCCTTGCGACGGGTGGAGTCGGCATCGATGCGCAAAATGCGCGCTTCCGGAAAAATCGCTTGCAAGCCCTCCTCGATGCGTTGTGTGCCTCGGCCCAATGGCTGGATATCGATATTGCCGCAGGTCGGGCAATGCTTTGGAATCCGGTGTTCGAGCCCACAGTGATGGCAGCGCAGCTGCCTATCCAGCTTGTGCAGCACCATGAAGGCAGTGCACCGGCTACAGTTACTGATCCAGCCACAAGCCTCGCAAGCCACCACAGGCGCATAACCGCGGCGATTTAAAAATAGCAGCGATTGCTCTCCCCGTTCCAGTCGCAATTTCAACGCTGCAATGAGTGCTGCACTCATGCCTTCCACCGGCTTGTCGTGCTCGGTATTGACCAGTTTTACAATCGGCAGTACGGCGTCTGTTGCCGCCCGCTCACGCAGCTCCAGCTTTTGATACCGGCCCGCCTGGACGTGGTGCCAGCTTTCCAGCGATGGCGTTGCCGATCCGAGAACGATTGGTATAGAAAGTTGATGCGCGCGCCATACGGCCAGATCACGCGCCGAGTAACGCAGCCCTTCCTGCTGTTTGTAGGAAGGATCATGCTCTTCATCGATGACGATGAGCTTTAAGTTTGGCAGCGATGCGAGAATCGCCAGACGCGTGCCAAGCACGATGCGGGCTTGACCAAGATGTGCGGCCAACCAATGCCCGAGGCGCTTACCCTCTGCCAGCCCGCTATGCAATGTCGCAACAGCGACGTTGGGAAAACGAGCGCGGACATTGCCTTCCAGCTGAGGCGTCAGATTAATTTCAGGCACAAGGATCAACACTTGGGCGCAGTTTGCAGCGCCGCCTGATGAGGGTTCAGCCAGCACGGCTGCGACAGCCTGCAGATACACCTCCGTCTTGCCGCTGCCTGTCACGCCATAGAGCAAAATCGGCGAAAAACCCCTGGCCTCGACAATTGCATGAGCAGCCTTAGCCTGAGCTGGTGTGAGCGTGTGGGCTGACGCCGGCGAAGCATCGTGGTGCGGCTTGGCTGCGGTAGCCCTGATGAGCGCGCGTGCCAGGGCAGTCGGCTTGACCGCTCGAAGATTCTTCGGCAGCCCTGGCAGCATTACCTCACCCAACGGCCGATGGTAATAATCGGCTGCGAACGAGCATAAAGCCCGCCATTGCGGCGTCAACGGCGGCAATTCAGTGCGCACAAGAGTCGCCGCTTTAAGCTTTTCCGGTGCAACGTCCGTTGTTGCAGTCGTCGCAATGATGACGCCTACCACTTCTCGTTTTCCGAACGGTACTACGACCAATTGGCCAACCTGTGGCAGTTTTTCTGTGCCTTGTTCACTCCAGGCATAGTCGAAGCAGAAATTCAGGGGGGTGTCTAGTACCACTCGGAGGATCATCTGGTTCACGGAGTTAATGTTGAACTTTAAGCATTGCGCTAACCTGCCGTTTCATAAGCGTTTTTTAGTTATCCACCAGATCTGTGGATAACTTTGTGGATAACAGCTACTTGACAGTGCCCAACCCTAGGAATGACGCCACTTCCAATAGATTGATGAAAACACATGCAGAAATAAAACTGTTATAAATCAATGGGTTAAAAAAATGAAGAAAATATTTGAAAATGTTTTTTAAATTTTAATGGCAACAAAAACCGGAATTTTATTTGTGCATAACTATTTGGAAAGCACTTGTCAAGGCCAAGTTTTTACTTGTCTAGCGCTGTGGCCACTGAAAGAAAATCTGGAATGTCAATCGATGCAAATGTTACCTAAAATCATTTTCCTATGGGGTAAGGTAACCTGCCCTGGGAAATTTTTGCTAAGTCGTGGTTTTGATTAGGCTTTTTACCCTATCCACAATCCCTGTGGATAACTTTGGGGATAACCTACCTCTTGACACCGCTCAAGCCAGTAACGGCGCGGGTTTCAACAAAATGCTCGTCTGGCGTGCAAAAATAAAACCTCTAATAATCAATAAGTTATAAAACCCGTCAAATATATTGAAAAAATATTTTGGAAATATTTCGAAGTTTTCAGTTGACTTGATAATGTGAATAAGTGGGTTTTCTCTCGTGTGGTCAAGCGTATATAACAACAATAATAAAATAGCAAAACTTCTTCTTCAAAGTAGCCGGCGTTGCAAGTGAGGAATTGGCGGCTCGTATGATAATTTTGAAGAAATTTTTATCTTCAAACCAAAGCCAATGTAGCGAAGCAACTGGCTGTGGATAACTTTGTGGACAAGAAATCGCAAATCCATACAGTAACATTGCATTTTTCTTAACTAAAACAACTCGTCTATTTTTTTAGATATTAAATACTCAATTAAATCAGATAGTTATATCGATAACTGGCCGATTGTATTTTTTGATTTGACGTACCAAGCTGATAACCAAGTTTCCAATTACTGTGGATAACTCTGCGAAGCCGGTCAATAACCAAGCATTAAACTGGTCTAAACTAATCGCGCTTTCGATGGAGTTCACGGCTCAATCCGTGAACTGCTTCTGCCAACACACTTACCGCTTCCGGCGGTGTGAATTGCGAAATTCCATGCCCAAGATTGAACACATGGCCATGCCCTGCCGACGGTGTTCCAAAAGCATCCAGCACCTTCGCCACTTCGAGCTGAATTTGCTCCGGGCTGGCGAACAGCACTACCGGATCCAGATTTCCCTGCAACGCGACTTTCCCACCAACCAATTCGCGGGCTTTCTTAAGATTGACAGTCCAATCCAGCCCGACAGCGTCGGCTCCAATGGCTGCAATTTGCTCCAGCCACAAGCCCCCTCCCTTGGTAAAGACGATGCAAGGGATGCGTACCCCATCTTTCTCGCGTTGCAAGCGCTCCACGATCAATTGCATATACTGCAATGAGAATTCTTGAAAAGCACCATCTGCCAGCGCCCCACCCCAGGAATCAAACATCATTACTGCCTGCGCGCCGGCATCGATTTGAGCATTAAGATACACCGCCACGGCTTCGGCATTGGTGCGCAAAATATGGTGCATCAGATCAGGGCGGCTATAGAGCATGGTCTTGACGCGCCGATAATCAGTGCTGCCACCGCCTTCAACCATGTAACAGGCCAACGTCCATGGGCTACCGGAAAAGCCGATCAAAGGTACCTTGCCGCCGAGTTCTTTCCTGATTTGTGTCACGGCGTCGTACACATACTGGAGCGAGCCAGGCATAGGTGCTTGTAGCGCCAGCACTGCTGCCTCGTCACGTAAAGGCCGCTCAAATTTTGGCCCTTCGCCATCGGCAAAATATAGCCCAAGGCCCATCGCATCCGGTACCGTCAAAATATCTGAAAACAGGATAGCGGCATCGAGCGGAAAACGCGCCAACGGTTGCAGCGTGACTTCAGTGGCATAGTCTGGATTTTTGGCCAGACCTAGAAACGACCCTGCGCGTTTGCGCGTCGCATTGTATTCAGGCAAATAACGCCCAGCTTGCCGCATCAACCAAAGCGGGGTGTAATCGGTAGGCTGGCGCAATAATGCGCGAATGAAAGTATCGTTTTGTAATGGGGCAAACGTTGAAGGCATGGCAGCAATCGCTCAATTTTCGGGGATTTTAGTGAGTGCGCATTATCGCTTAAAGCTTGGCCAACGGGCTCGGGTAGTTCTCACCGCATGTAAATCGCAACTTGATAAGCTAAGGCACATGAGGGTGGCGGCAGAAAGACTGGGGCAATCCAGACGATGACCAACTGGTATTGCATCCCAAGCTGACATGGCTAGCACCATGAAAAAAGCAGCCGAGGCTGCTTTTTAATTTTTCAAATACAACCAGCTGCATGTACTTGGCGATCGCACTACCGTTTTTGGCGCAGCCTGGCAATCGCCGCCAATTGTGCAATGGCTACCGATAGCTCAGCCTGTGCCGCGGCATAGTCGATTTTTGAATCTTGGTTCACCATTGCTTCTTCAGCACGTTTTTTCGCTTCCTGCGCTTTGGCGAGATCGAGATCGGCACCACGAATAGCAGTGTCGGCCAACACTGTTACGCTATCAGGCTGTACTTCCAACAAACCACCCGCCACAAAAACAAATACTTCTTCAGCCTGACCCGGCACGCGAATGCGTACCGCACCCGGGCGAATACGCGTCATCAATGGCGTATGTTTTGGAAAAATGCCCAGCTCGCCTGCCTCACCGGGCAACGCGATAAATTCGGCCTCCCCGGAAAAGATCTGCTCTTCCGCAGAGACCACATCGACGTGAATCGTTTGTGCCATGTCGTTTCCTGTTCGGTAAACTCTACCGAAATTTAGTTAATCTTCTTGGCTTTTTCGATTGCTTCTTCGATCGTGCCCACCATGTAGAACGCTTGCTCAGGCAAATGATCGAGTTCACCGGACGCGATCATTTTGAAGCCCTTGATCGTGTCTTTCAGTGAAACGTATTTGCCAGGAGAGCCGGTAAATACCTCGGCGACATGGAACGGCTGCGACAGAAAACGTTGCATTTTCCGTGCACGTGCCACGAGCAACTTGTCGTCCGGCGCCAATTCGTCCATACCCAGAATCGCGATAATGTCGCGCAACTCCTTATAGCGTTGCAACGTACCTTGCACAGCACGCGCTGTATCGTAATGGTCTTGGCCGACGACCAATGGATCGAGCTGGCGCGAGGTGGAATCCAGGGGATCGACCGCAGGATAAATACCGAGCGAGGCGATGTCACGCGACAAAACGACGGTTGAATCGAGATGGGCAAACGTCGTTGCCGGCGATGGATCGGTCAAATCGTCGGCTGGCACGTAGACGGCTTGAATCGAGGTAATCGAACCGGTCTTGGTCGAGGTAATACGCTCTTGCAAGCGGCCCATCTCTTCAGCCAATGTCGGCTGGTAACCCACGGCTGAGGGCATACGACCCAGCAGCGCTGATACTTCGGTACCGGCCAACGTGAAGCGATAAATATTATCAACAAAGAACAACACGTCTTTGCCCTCGTCGCGGAACGATTCCGCAATCGTCAAACCGGTCAATGCGACGCGCAAACGGTTACCTGGTGGCTCGTTCATCTGGCCGTAGACCATGGCCACCTTGGAGTTTTCCGGGTTTTCCAGATCCACGACTTTCGCATCGGCCATCTCGTGGTAAAAGTCGTTGCCCTCACGGGTACGCTCGCCTACACCGGCAAATACGGACAAACCACTGTGCGCCTTGGCGATGTTGTTAATAAGTTCCATCATGTTGACGGTTTTTCCCACACCCGCACCACCAAAGAGGCCGACTTTACCGCCCTTGGCAAACGGGCAGACCAAGTCAATGACTTTGATGCCGGTCTCGAGTAGGTCTTGCGAAGGCGACAGCTCGTCGTAAGCTGGAGCCTTGCGATGGATGGATGCCATCTGATCATGGCTCACTGCGCCACACTCGTCGATCGGATTGCCGAGTACGTCCATGATCCGGCCTAATGTCGCTTTACCGACCGGCACCATGATCGGCTGACCCGTATTTTGAATGATCATTCCACGGCGCAAACCATCGGAAGTACCCAGCGCAATCGTACGCACGATACCGTCGCCGAGTTGCTGCTGCACTTCCAATGTCAACTCCGAACCTTCCATTTTCAAGGCGTCATACACCTTGGGCATCGCATTGCGGGGAAATTCAACGTCCACCACAGCACCGATACACTGAACGATTTTGCCGTCAGCCATGTTCGTTCCTTCAATTTAAGTAATTTAAAATTTATTTAAAAGCAGTTGCCCGCCTGCCGAGTCATCTATAAGCGTTTGGCATGCCAAATGCTTAGACTGCAGCGGCGCCTGCAACAATTTCCGAAAGCTCTTTAGTAATTGCTGCCTGCCGCGTCTTGTTATAGATCAGCTTCAATTCACCAATAACATTGCCTGCGTTATCGCTTGCAGACTTCATCGCCACCATGCGTGCGGATTGTTCCGACGCCAGGTTTTCGGCAACCGCCTGATAAATCAATGCTTCCACATAACGCACCAGCAGTTCATCGATGACCGACTGCGCATCCGGCTCGTACAAGTAATCCCAAGCCAGCGCATCCTTATCAGCCTGCATCTGGGCTGCCGATAACGGCAGCAGTTGCTCGACGATCGGCTCCTGCTTCATCGTATTGATAAACTTGGTGTAGACGATGTAGACGGCGTCAAGCTGGCCCTCTTGATAAGCATCAAGCAGCACCTTGACCGGCCCGATGAGCTGATCAAAATGTGGCGCATCACCAAGTTGAATGGCGTGCGACACTACCTTGGCACCGATACGATTCAAGAAGCCAAGCCCTTTGTTGCCGATGGCGACCGCTTCAATCTTGTTGCCTTTGAGTTCAAGCTCACGGGTTTTGGTCGTCAACAGGCGCAGTGCATTGGTGTTTAAACCGCCGCACAAGCCCTTGTCGGTCGTCACCACAATGACACCTACTTTTTTTGCCGATTCTTGCGTCACGATGAACGGGTGGGTGTACTCCGGATTCGCCTGCGCCAGATTTGCCGCGATGTTGCGAATCTTGTCACTGTAGGGGCGTGCCGAACGCATGCGCTCTTGCGCCTTGCGCATTTTCGACGCCGCCACCATTTCCATCGCCTTAGTGATCTTCTTCGTATTTTCTACGCTCTTGATCTTGCCTCGTATTTCCTTGCCGACTGCCATGAGTCACATCTCCGATCTGGTGATTCCAATCGCTGAACTTCTGATCGACTAAATGCTGATCAGAACGACTGCTTGAAGCTGGCTACGGCTGCCGACAACGCTGCCTCGCTATCTTTATCAAGCTGCTTGCTGTCTTCAATCTTTTGCAACAGCGGTGCGTGGCTCGATTTCAGGAAACCATGCAAGCCGGCTTCAAATGGCAAGACCCGCTTGACTTCGATATCGTCTAAAAAGCCTTTATTAACGGCAAACAGCGAAGCAGCCATTAATGAAATCGGCAACGGCGAGTACTGCGCCTGTTTCAACAATTCGGTGACACGGGCACCACGGTCAAGTTGCTTACGGGTCGATTCGTCGAGGTCTGAAGCAAACTGCGCAAAAGCAGCCAATTCGCGGTATTGCGCCAGATCGGTACGGATACCACCGGAGAGCCCTTTGATAACCTTTGTCTGCGCCGCACCACCAACACGCGATACCGAAATACCGGCATTGATCGCCGGCCGGACACCCGAGTTGAACAGTGAAGTCTCCAGGAAGATCTGGCCATCGGTAATGGAAATCACGTTGGTCGGCACGAATGCGGAAACGTCGCCAGCCTGCGTTTCAATAATCGGCAGGGCAGTCAGTGAACCGGTCTTGCCGGTTACTTCGCCTTTGGTGAACGCTTCGACATAGTCAGGGTTCACACGTGCTGCGCGCTCCAGCAAACGGCTGTGCAGGTAAAACACGTCACCAGGATACGCTTCACGGCCTGGCGGACGACGCAACAGCAGTGAAACCTGACGATAGGCTACGGCTTGCTTCGACAAATCGTCATAGACGATCAGGGCGTCTTGACCACGATCACGGAAATATTCGCCCATCGCGCAGCCGGAATAAGGTGAGACATACTGCATCGCAGCCGATTCGGATGCCGATGCCGCAACGACGATGGTGTATTCCATCGCGCCATGCAATTCCAGCGAACGAACGATGTTCTTGATCGATGATGCTTTTTGGCCGATCGCAACGTAGATACAAGTAACGTCCTGGCCCTTTTGATTAATGATGGCGTCGATAGCGACCGCGGTCTTGCCGGTCTGACGATCACCAATGATCAGTTCGCGTTGGCCACGTCCGATTGGCACCATGGCGTCGATCGATTTCAAGCCGGTTTGCATTGGCTGTGAAACAGATTGGCGGGCAATAACGCCGGGTGCAATCTTTTCGATCGGCGCTGTCAGCTTGGCATTGACTGGGCCCTTGCCATCAATTGGCTGGCCAAGTGCATTGACGACACGACCTTTGAGTTCAGGGCCGATTGGCACTTCCAGAATGCGGCCGGTACACTTGACCGTATCGCCTTCGGAAATATGCTCATAGTCGCCCAGGATGACGGAGCCAACGGAATCACGCTCAAGATTAAGCGCCAGCCCGAATGTATTGCCGGGAAACTCCAGCATTTCACCTTGCATCACGTCGGACAGACCATGAATGCGGCAAATGCCGTCGGAGACAGAAATAACGGTACCTTGATTGCGGATCTCGGCGCCATCGCCCAGACCTTGAATCCGGCTCTTGATCAGCTCGCTGATTTCAGACGGGTTGAGTTGCATATAAACTCCTAAAATTGTTCTTTGTGCCTACGCGGGGACAAGCGATTGAATGCAATAAGGCGTGCAATGGGACGAATCAAGCCGTCAATGCCACCTGCATCTGTTGCAGTTTGGCGCGTACCGATGTATCGAGGACTTCGTCGCCAACCACGACCCGTACGCCACCAATTAACGATGGATCAACCGTTACCACCGGATTGAGCTTGCGCCCAAATTTCTTTTGCAATGTCACGATCAAATCCGTGACCTGCGCCGGCGACAATGCATACGCGCTCACGATTGCCGCATCAGCAGCGCCTTCCTGGGCGTTTTTCAACACCTGGAACTGCTCATTAATCTCAGGCAGCAGCGTAAGCCGACCGTTTTCCACCAGCATCGCGATGAAATTGCGCGCCTCGGCGTTGACCGGTTCCTTGACAGCCGAAAAGAACACGGCGCTCACATCGGCATCAGCGATTTTGGGATTATGGGCAAACGCCCGGAAATCCGGATTGGCGGCAATGGCGGCCATCTCACCAATCAGGCGTGACCATGCAGTCAAATTGGATGCCTGGGCAACGCGAAACAATGCTTCAGCATAAGGGCGGGCGACGGTTGCGAGTTCAGCCATGATTACAGCTCAGTCTTTAAAGAGTTCAACAAATCGGCATGAACCGATGCATTGACCTCACGCTTCAAGATCTGCTCCGCGCCCTTTACTGCAAGCGTGGCGACCTGATCCCGCAACGCTTCGCGCGCCTGCGTAACTTGCTGGTCAGCTTCTGCTTTGGCAGCAGCAAGAATGCGATCCGCTTCGATTGAAGCTGTTTTCTTGGCTTCTTCAATGATGGCTTGCGCGTGTTTCTCAGCATCGCCGACACGCTTCTGACCTGCTTCATTAGCCGAAGCAAGTTGTGCTTGGACACGCTTTTCAGCAGCGGCCATTTCCGACTTGCCGCGTTCAGCAGCGGCCAAACCGTCCGCGATCTTCCTGGCACGCTCGTCGAGCGCTTTCGTCAACGGCGGCCATACGAATTTCATCGTAAAACCGGCGAGGATGAAGAAGACCACGAACTGTGCAAACAAGGTTGCATTAAGGTTCATGGTTATTTCCTTGGCAAAATACAGTCAGCCAGGCCCCAGTGCGAGGCGTAGCTAGGGATGGTACTTACTTGGCAATGAACGGATTCGCGAATGCGAACAACATGGCGATACCAACACCAATCAAGAACGCGGCGTCGATCAGACCAGCCAACAAGAACATCTTGGTTTGCAGGGTATTCATCAACTCAGGTTGACGAGCCGATGCTTCGAGATATTTGCCGCCCATGATTGCGATACCAATACAGGCGCCAATCGCACCCAAACCGATGATCAAGCCACACGCCAGCGCTACAAATGAGAGATCAGTCATGACAATTCCTTCAAGGTTGAAATTAAAAATTTAAAAACGCGTAAATAAAAAAAAATCAAATCCGGCAAACCGAACCTGCAATCCTACAAATCAATGCCCTTCGTGCGCTTGGCCGATGTAGACCAACGTCAACATCATGAAAATAAATGCCTGCAAGAAGACGATCAGAATATGGAAAATGGCCCAAACCGAACCGGCGATAACCTGGCCAAAGAAACCAAACACGGTGGCCGTGGAGCCAAGCAATGCAATGAGCAGAAAGAGCAGCTCACCAGCAAACATGTTGCCGAACAACCGCATTGCCAGCGATACAGTCTTGGCGGCGAACTCGATTACGTTTAGCAAGATGTTGAACGGTGCAAGCCAGATACCGAATGGCGCAGCAAACAATTCGTGAATGAAACCGCCACCGCCTTTGATCTTGATGTTGTAAAAAATCATTAGTGCAAAAACACCCAGTGCGATACCCATGGTGCCGTTCAGATCGGCAGTCGGCACTACGCGGTGATAAGGAAAAATGTTTTCAACGCCTAATAGAGAAAATAACGCCGAGAACATATCCACCGGCAGGAAATCCAGCGAATTCATCAGGGCGACCCAGACGAATACGGTAAGCGCCAGGGGAGCGATAAAACTGCGATCACCATGGACGATGCCCTTGGCCTGGTTATCGACCATTTCATAGACCATCTCAACGGCAGCCTGGAAGCGGCCTGGCACACCGGATGTAGCGCGGCGAGCGGCGAGGTACATTATTGTGCAACCCAGCACGCCAGCGAAAATCGACCAGAAAATCGTATCCAGGTTGAGAATCGAAAAATCGACGATTTTATCTTGATGTTTCGTCGATAAGTGCCCCAAGTGGTGCACGATGTATTCAGAGGCCGTGGGTGCGTGGTTTGCAGCCGCGCCGGTAGTCGCTTCAGTCGCCATGTCAGTGCCTAAATAATAAGATGATGTAACTTTTCAGCGCCACGATGAAAGCGGCGAGTAGCGCCAGCCAATTCAAATCGCGGTAGAACCAGGCGGCTGCACCAAGGAAGCCGACTGTCAATGCAATCTTGACAAATTCACCGATAAAAAACGAGATTGGGTTTGCACCGCCAGGACTGCGTGCGCTGGCAAACAGACGAAGGGCAAACAACCCGTTTGGCACTACGCAGCACAAACCTCCCAACAATGCCGAAATCAACCCGGGAACACCGCCCAAAATTCCGCAAATGCAAGCTACGACAACTGTCGCCGCAAGTTGCAGGATTACAATACGCAGCATCGGATTTAAGGCACAGATTGATACTGGTTGGCGGATACAACATGCTGGCCGTTGTAAATTCTATCGGCCCCATGACAGGGCCACGGGATTATAAGGGGAATATCGAATGCCCGTCAAACCTTTGCTACCCAAGAATTCCACACATTTACCCGCCAAAATTTAAACCGTGCTTGAGAGCAATTCCGCCTATTGCATCGCAGCACTACCGCGCAAGCGGCTGATGATTGCATCGAGCGCGTCGTTGCTGGCAAACTCGATGGACACTGTACCCTGATGGCGAGCACCGACACGGATCGTGACAGGGGTTGCCAGCAAATCCGATAATTCTTCTTCAACACGTTGTAGGTCACGGGATTTCTCCCGGCCCGGCGTACGGGCTTTGAATCCTGCTGACTGCTCTTCCGTTGTACGGGTAACCAGCCTTTCTGCTTCCCGCACCGACATGCGTTTGGCAATCACCTGGCTTGCCAAGATAATTTGGGTGGCGGCGTCGACTACCAACAGGGCCCTGGCATGACCCATGTCGAGGTCACCGGCCATAAGCATGGTTTGTACGGGCTTGGCCAGGTTCAACAGGCGCAGCAGGTTCGAGACGGCACTGCGGGAGCGACCGACTGCGCCGGCGGCCTGCTCGTGGGTAAATGCAAAGTCGCTGATCAAACGTTGAATGCCTTGTGCTTCTTCCAAAGGATTCAAGTCCTCGCGCTGAATGTTTTCGATCAGCGCCATGGCAGCCGCCGCTTGATCGTCTACATCCTTCACCAGTACTGGAACTTCGGTTAGCCCGGCAAGTTGGGCTGCCCGAAACCTGCGCTCACCGGCAATGATTTCATATTGCGGCAAATCGCCGTCGGCAACAATAGGCCGCACCAGAATTGCTTGTAGTAGCCCTTGGGCCTTGATCGATGCGGCTAACTCGTTCAGAGCGCCTTCATCCATGCGCGTTCGAGGTTGATACTTACCAGCCTGCAAATTTGTGACAGGTAACGACGAAGGCGCACCAGGAATCGGTGCGAGGTCGGCGAAATCTCCTGAGCCGCCCAACAAGGCATCCAGGCCGCGCCCCAAACCTTTGTGTTTTTTCGTGACCATGACTTTTTCAATATCCATAAGAAAACTCTCGGGCAGTAATGCGTTGGGGCGGGATCGGCTTGGATGTTTAGTTATGTTCGCGACAGGTTATGCCCGCGCTGCAACGCGGGGTGGTTTCAGCGCTTTATTAAATTGCGCGGCACGCTGCACCATCTCGGCGCTGAAGGCCAGGTAGGCTTGCGCGCCTTTCGAGGCAGGATCGAAACTGATGCCTGGCATACCATAGGATGGTGCTTCAGCCAGCCGGACGTTACGTGGAATGATGGTACGAAATATTTTGTCGCCAAAATGGGTTTCGAGTTGGGCCGATACCTGCTGCGACAAAGTCATGCGCGGATCGAACATCACCCGTAGCAACCCGATGATCTTGAGCTCCGGGTTGAGCTTGGCATGCACTTTCTTGATGGTGTTGACCAGATCGGACAATCCCTCCAACGCATAGTACTCACATTGCATCGGAATGATGACGCCATGAGCCGCGCAAAGCCCATTCAACGTCAACATCGACAAAGCGGGAGGGCAATCGACCAGAATGAAATCGTATTCGTCGGCAACGTGCGCAAGCGCCTGTTTCAAGCGTGTTTCACGTTGATCGAGTTCCACCATCTCTACTTCGGCACCAGCCAATTCACGGTTTGCCGGTAGCACGTCAAATTTGCCGTTTTCAGATGTTACCCGTGCGGTATGAACATCCGACATGCCGAGCAAGACTTCATAGATCGAACTGGTCAGTGTGGATTTGTTGATACCAGCCCCCATAGTGGCATTACCTTGGGGGTCTAGATCGACCAGCAGAACTCGTTGAGAAAGTTTTGCCAACCCGGCAGCGAGATTAACAGCCGTTGTGGTTTTACCCACACCGCCTTTTTGATTCGCGACGCAAAAAATGTTTGCCATGAAAAGTGGATCCGTCGTCTAGGTAATGCGGGAGGGCATGCACGTTGCATGCTCCGGGCCGTATTGTAGTCCGGCCAACGCTTTATTTGCCGGCTGGGATGGATTGTCTTTTGTTGGGACAGCACTTGTACCGAGATCAGATTGCCCGGCAACGTGAATGAGATGACGTTTCGCCGATAAATGCGGCACTTCCAACGGCACAATTTTGGTTACCGTCCATGAGGCCGGCAAGCGCGCAATCTCTTCTTCCGGGACCACGCCCTTCATTGCGATAAATTGCCCACCTTCAGCCAAAAGATGGCCCGACCAGGCGACAAAATCCTTCAGCTCGGCAAAAGCACGGGAAGTAATGATGTCGAACGGCATAGCGCTTGGTAATTGCTCTACCCGCGCCGTGACGACACTGACGTTCTCCAAGCGCAATGCTGCTTTCACCTGCATCAGAAAAGCCGTTTTTTTGTGGACTGTATCGACTAGCGTGATCTGCATCGCAGGTTGTGCGACCTGTGCCCATATGGCAATCACGATTCCAGGCAAACCTGCGCCCGCCCCGACATCGAGCACGCGTCTGGCACCGGTGAATGCACTCACTACAGCCAGGCAATCCAGCAAATGGTTCGGCACCATCTGCGCGGGGTCGCGTATCGCCGTCAGGTTATAAACCGCATTCCACTTTATCAAAAGTGCCATGTAGTCCAGCAATTGCGTGACTTGGTGATCGTCCAAACTTACACCTAACTTTTGCGCGCCCGCTTGCAATGTCTGTTGCGACGACAACCTATCTAAGACTGCGGCTGGCTTGGCCACTGGTTCTTTTTTATTTATTGAGGACATTGCGCATCGTACGCCGGTTTACGTGGGAACATCGCTCAAGGCATTTTTCTTAAGATGCACTAACAACAACGATATCGCTGCCGGCGTAATGCCTGAAATACGCGATGCCTGCCCCAGTGTTTCGGGGCGTTGACGATGCAATTTTTGTCGCACCTCCATCGATAAAGCGCCAATATTGAGGTAGTCGAACGACGGCGGCAGCGGCAGGTTTTCATGATACTCGTGCCGCTCGACTTCCTTGGCCTGGCGCTCGATGTATCCGGCATACTTAAGCTGGATTTCGATCTGCTCGCTGATCACGTCATCAGCCACACCAGGCCCGGCGATATCTTGACCTGCCAAGCCTTTTAAACTCATTAGTTGCGCGTAGCTCACGTTTGGGCGACGCAACAAGTCAGCAAGTGCATACTCTCGTTCCAGGCTCGCCCCCAGCAATCGTTGTGCTTCGGCATCTGCCACGATGCGTGGGCCTACCCAAGTCGATTTCAGGCGCTGCATCTCCAACGCAACCGCCTCGCGCTTGGCCTCAAAGGCAAACCATTGCTTTTCATCAACGCAGCCAAGGGTACGGCCGATTTCGGTAAGACGCATATCGGCATTATCTTCACGCAAACTGAGGCGATACTCCGCCCTACTTGTGAACATACGGTAAGGCTCTTGCACACCCTGTGTAATTAAATCATCAACCAATACGCCAAGATAAGCCTGATCCCGACGCGGTGCCCATGCCTCAGCGCCAGAAGCTTGCAGCGAGGCATTTATGCCTGCAAGCAACCCTTGCGCAGCCGCTTCTTCATATCCGGTTGTGCCATTAATTTGTCCAGCAAAAAATAGACCGTCAATCACCTTGGTTTCCAACGATGCCTTCAAGCCACGGGGATCGAAGTAGTCGTATTCAATCGCGTAGCCGGGCCGGAGGATGTGCGCGGACTCAAGACCCCGCATTGAATGCACTAGTGCCAATTGAATATCGAACGGCAAGCTGGTTGAAATGCCATTTGGATAAAACTCGTTTGTCGTCAAGCCTTCAGGCTCCAAAAATATCTGATGTGAGCTTTTTGCAGAAAATCGATGAATTTTGTCTTCAATCGAAGGGCAATAGCGTGGCCCTACCCCTTCGATCACGCCGGTGTACATCGGGCTGCGGTCGAGCCCGGCGCGAATCAAATCGTGTGTACGTTCATTCGTATGCGTTATCCAGCAAGGCACCTGGCGCGGGTGCATTGCAGCAGTCCCCAGAACTGAAAACACTGGCACCGGATCCATATCACCCGGCTGCTCTTGCATCACTGAAAAATCAATGGAACGGCCGTCTATACGAGGTGGAGTGCCGGTCTTCAACCGCCCCTGAGGCAGCTTCAGCTCTTTCAAACGGGACGAGAGAGCAATAGAAGGCGGATCTCCTGCTCGACCTGCCAAATGGTTGCTCATTCCGACGTGGATTTTTCCATTCAAAAATGTGCCGGCGGTAAGTACTACGGAGCGACTGCGAAACGCTACGCCGATTTGCGTTACAGCACCAACAACGCGCCCTCCTTCGACTAGTAAATCGTCCACAGCCTGTTGAAATAGCCAGAGATTAGGTTGATTTTCGAGGCGGCTACGAATCGCCTGCTTATATAGAATCCGATCGGCCTGGGCTCGGGTTGCTCGTACCGCGGGGCCTTTGCTGGAATTCAGTATCCGAAATTGAATCCCCGCTTCGTCGGTCGCAATAGCCATCGCCCCGCCTAATGCATCAACTTCTCGCACCAAATGGCCCTTGCCAATGCCACCAATTGAAGGGTTGCATGACATTTGCCCTAGGGTTTCAATGTTATGCGTCAGCAAAAGTGTTTTGCTGCCCATTCTGGCAGATACGAGAGCAGCTTCGGTACCAGCATGCCCGCCACCGACCACGATTACATCAAATTCAGAAGGGAGTTGCATGGAGAGATACCTTTGCGAGTGAAGGCTAGATTATAGGCTCGCTTGTCTAGCCCTTGCTTGTTAGCTTGCCCAATTGATGAAATTTGGCACACACAATTAAATTCATGTTTCACGTGGAACGTTCGCTACCTGATTTTGCGGGCACCATGTTTCACGTGGAACAAACACTTTAATGTTTTTTTGAACAAAACTTACTTTAAAAATCCGTCGTAAAACGTTTTAGCAATAAGCCCGACTACCACCGTGAGAAAAGCTTTGCGCACAAAAGCGCTTCCATAGCGAAGTGCTACATGTGTCCCAACCAGGGATCCGATGATATTGCATGCAGCCATCATCAAACCCAGCTGCCAAAGCAGATTGCCGCTATACCCGAACCACATTAGCGCAGCGATATTGCAAGCGACGTTCACCACTTTTGCAGCAGCAGAAGCCCCTAAAAAATTAAATCCAAAAAAGCGCACGAAAACAAAGACTAAAAAGCTACCGGTTCCAGGGCCAAAGAAACCATCGTAGAAACCAATGCCCGCGCCAGCAAGGATTGCATATATTCTCTCGCGGCCGCCGGAATGTATTGGCGTATGAACGGAGCCAAAGTCCTTCTTGATGAAGGTGTAAACCGCGACTGCCACTAAGATCAAAGGCAAAAGCTGCCGCAAAAAATCTGATGGAATCTTAGTGACTGTGTAAGCGCCCAGAAACGCAGCGATAAATGCCGCAATCGTTGCGGGAATGATTGCGCCCCACTCCATGCGTACTTGCCGAGCATAGCGAACGGCAGATACCGCAGTACCCCATACGCCGGCAAGTTTGCTTGTGCCCAATAAAGATGCCGGCGCAACATTTGGTAACATCGAAAACAATGCCGGCACTTGAATGAGGCCCCCTCCCCCCACTACCGCATCGATCAAACCTGCGAGCAACGCAGCAAACGCCAAAATAAGATAGTCCGTCATATCTTAGTAATCGAGCCGACTATGAAAAGCAACGCGCTTTATCGACAGCGATTTGTTTATCCTTTTTGTTGTCAAATGAGATTTAATACTAAAAGCTTAACTAAGTAATTCATAAGCTGCGATAAGCACGACATCGCAGCTAGTACCTCTCGTTGCGGCTACTTACCTGATTCTTGGGTTTATCGAATTTTTTGTCGGCAAATCTTACATATTTATTAAATAAGCTAACAGTTATTGCAAACACCCAAATTAACTCATTGATTTTAAGGTAACTTTTTAACGGCACGGAAATTGCTTTTTCTACAGAGCGCCGATGTCGGTGATAATTTTTTGGAGCAACAAATGTCTATGCGTGTTGAGCAATCAATCAAGTTACTTTCCACCCTGTTGTTGACGGCAGGATGTGCGTCGACGGCACTAGCCGGCCCCCTCCTCTATATCGATGACGATGCTGGAAGACTGGGTACCATCGACGTGGAGAACGGCGCGGTGAACGTAATAGGTAACACGGGGCAAACGCTGACTGATATTGCATTTGATAAATCGGGCAACCTTTTCGGAATCTCGTTTAGTCAACTCTTCTCGATCAACAAAACTACCGCTGCCGCAACACTGATCGGCAGTTTCGGCACCGGCATTATTCTCAACTCATTGGTTTTTGGCGCAGACAATACGTTATATGCCGCCAACACAGGCCTTTATAGCCTTAACACAGCCAATGGTTTTGCCAGCCCGATTACCAATGGCAGCGTGAATACAGTACCTTACAATTCGTCGGGCGATTTAGCTTTTGTCGCTGGAAACCTTTTTCTCTCTTCTTCCGTCGGCAACGATTCCCTAGTTAAAGTTGATACTGCCAGCGGCGTTGGCAGCACTGTCGGTTCAATAGGCTATGCCAATG
>Ga0326733_1000093_pt1 | contig 31218 bp, 21 predicted proteins | sample 14_GP2_308_FD_207946 | JGI IMG/M metagenome (GOLD analysis project Ga0326733, IMG submission 207946) | Glacier ice microbial communities from Ngari, Tibet, China - 14_GP2_30.8 | ecosystem: Environmental > Aquatic > Freshwater > Ice > Glacier | place: China: Ngari, Tibet | collected 2018-07-17
TTGACGTATCTGGTGGAGTAAGCGTGCAAATTGATGCGGATGGCGCCACAGGCCCAGCTACTTTCCGTCCATTAGTGACATTAAAAGGCTTAACCGCTAAACAAGTGGTTCCAGCGCGTGATTTAGGTCTTTAAACGCTCAACATTAAACAATTATTACTATATAAACCAAAAGGATTTTTCAAATGAACGCGCAAAAATTAGTTTTAAAAGCAGGCTTAATTGCAACAACAGTGGGCCTTTTATTTGCTGGTAACGCCATGGCCGCCGTTACAAATGGCGGTTTTGCAGGCAACAGCTTAACGGGTTGGAGCACATTGGGTGACGTAACAACTGCATCAGGTGGCGCATTTTTAACCACCGCATCATTGGCCGATGATGACTTCCCAGAAGATGACGCTACATTTAATGCATCTGGCACAAGCGCTTACGATGTTGCCTCAGGCGGCTTTGAAGCATTTGCAGGCTTAAATGCAGGCGATTTAGATTCACCTGACTTTGCCTATGAAGGTTCATTGCTTAAACAAACATTCACTGTAAATGCTGGCGACACATTAAGCTTTAACTGGAATATGTTTACTAACGAAGGTGCAGCAGGCGCAGATTACGCGTTCGTGGCCATCAACGGCGCATTAACAACATTAGCAACCGCATCAAACGCATCGCTTGCATCAGTACCTTACAGCTTTTCAACAGGTGCCAGCGTATTTAGCCAAACATTTGCCAGCGCATCATCAGTAACCTTGGCCTTTGGCGTGGTAGATTTAGGTGATTATGGCGTTACATCAGCCTTATGGTTAGATAACGTAGCATTAACCGCCGCCGTACCAGAGCCAGAAACCTATGCCATGTTATTGGCTGGTTTAGGTTTTATTGTGGCTAGTTCACGCCGTAAAAACGGTTAAATTGCTGCCAATACTGCTTCTTTAGTTTAGTTTGCAATCCCCTTTAGCACGCCTTCAATTGTATTGAGGCGTGCTCTTTTTTTGCTTTAATAGCCGCGTATTCCAGCAAACGTATGCGCAAATATTTGAACTAGCAGGCGTTTCAGCCAATCTCAGCAATAAGCTAAAAATCATTAGCGTACAAATCTTGATAATACGGTTATCAGTCACACATGTTAAAATGCAAGCCGCATGCAAACTAACTCTTTGAATATCCCCCAACTCTTAAAATCGCTATCAAGCTGTATGCTGGTGGATCGATTTCGTTTGCGCAATCAGCTGAATCAAGCGCAATCGCAAATCAGCCAAAATAAGCCCAATGGTAAAGAGATTGCCGAAAAATCATTCGCTGAAATCGCGCGAAAAATTCAGCTATCGCAAGCCAAATATCAGCAGCGATTAACTAACTTGCCTAAGCCAGAATACCCGCCAGAGTTGCCCGTTAGCGGCAAAAAGGCCGAAATTGCAGAGGCCATTTCCAAAAACCAAGTAGTGATTATCTGCGGTGAAACTGGCTCTGGCAAAACCACGCAAATTCCTAAAATTTGCTTAGAACTGGGCCGCGGTGTAGCCGGGTTAATCGGCCATACCCAGCCGCGCCGTATTGCGGCACGCTCAGTTGCCAGCCGCATCGCGCAAGAGCTGCAAAGCCCGCTGGGTGAGGTGGTTGGCTATAAAGTGCGTTTTAACGATAAATTGTCAGAAGGCAGTTACGTTAAGCTGATGACAGATGGTATTTTGCTGGCCGAAACGCAGGGCGATAAATTTTTAAATGCCTATGACACGATTATTATCGATGAAGCGCATGAACGCAGTTTGAATATTGATTTTCTGCTGGGTTATTTAAAGCAGCTGCTGCCAAGACGCCCTGATTTAAAAGTGATTGTCACTTCGGCCACGATTGATGCGGATCGATTTTCAAAGCACTTTAATGGCGCTCCCGTGATTGAAGTATCTGGGCGCACCTATCCTGTAGAAATCCGTTATAGGCCACTGGGCAAAGCAGGTTTTCGCACTAAAGAAACTGGCGAGCCTGAAAATGCACAATTTGACGCAGATGATGAAACCATTTTTGGAATAGCCCGCAAAACCAAAACTGAAGCGCGCTGGTTAGAAGAAGATGATGAAGAAGAGGCCATAGAAGAAGCCATTATGGATGCCGCCGATGATTTGCTGCGGCAAGGCGATGGCGATATTTTGGTATTTTTACCCGGTGAGCGCGAGATTCGCGATACTGCCGAACATTTGCGCAAATATCAAGGCCGTTCCGCTAAGTTGAAACACATAGAAGTACTGCCGTTATTTGCGCGGCTAAGTATAGAAGATCAGCAAAAAATATTTAAACCCCACAGCAGTCGCCGCATTGTTTTAGCCACTAACGTAGCCGAAACTTCGCTCACAGTGCCCGGTATTAAATATGTGATTGATGCCGGTTTAGCGCGCATGAATCGTTACAGCACGCGCGCCAAAGTTGAGCAGTTGCAAATTGAAAAGATTAGTCAAGCCGCCGCCAAGCAGCGCGCAGGCCGTTGCGGGCGCGTTTCAAATGGTATTTGTGTGCGCTTGTATTCTGAGCAAGATTTTGATGGCCGCCCCGAATTTACAGAGCCAGAAATTCTGCGTAGCTCGCTGGCCAGCGTAATTTTGCGCATGGCGGCGCTGCGCTTGGGCGATGTGACGGAATTTCCGTTTATTGAACCGCCAAGTTCGCGCTTAGTGGCCGATGGCTACCTGTTACTGCAAGAACTTGGCGCAGTAGATAGTAATCGCCAGATTACCGAAACAGGCATACAGCTAGCAAAATTGCCGCTAGACCCACGCGTTGGCCGGATGATTTTAGCCGCCAAGCGTGAAAATTGTTTAAGCGAAATTTTGATTATCGCCAGCGTATTAAGCATGCAAGACCCGCGCGAACGGCCAATGGATAAGCGCGAAGCGGCTGATAATGCGCATAGTAAATTCGCCGCTGAGGGTTCAGATTTTATGAGCTATCTGAAAATCTGGGACTTTTACGACAATGCGCTTAAAACCAAAAAATCGAATAAAGATTTGCTGAATCAATGCCATGCCAATTTTCTATCGTTTTTGCGATTAAAAGAATGGCGCGAATTGCATGGGCAAATTGTAAATATTGTTGAAGAGCTGGGCTTTTTAACACCCTCCCCATTTAAGGGGGAGGGCAAGGGTGGGGGTGAGAGTTTGCCTTATGCGGGTAAAACTTTACCCTCTCCCCAACCCTCTCCCTTAAAGGGCGAGGGGGTAAAGTCAGTGATGAGTGACGCTCAGAAATTTGAGCAGATTCATAAAGCGCTTTTGGCTGGATTGCTTGGCAATATTGGCTTTAAAGATGGCGATAATGACAGCTACGCTGGCGCGCGCGGCATTCGCTTTTTTGTGGCACCAGGCAGCACGCTTAAGAAAACACGCCCTAAATGGGTGATAGCTGCCGAACTAGTGGATACCAGCAAGTTATACGCACGTTGCGTGGCGAAAATTGAGCCAGATTGGATAGAACCGCTTGCGCGTGGCCTAACCGAAAGCCAGTATTCTGACCCGCGCTGGGATAGAAAAATGGGCATGGTGAACGCGTGGGAGCGTGTTTCTTTGTATGGGCTAACCATTATCCCAAAACGCCGCGTGCATTATGGGCCAATTAACCCGCAAGAATCGCGTGAGATATTTATTCGTGAAGCGTTAGCAAATGGTGAATTCGATACAAAATCCGCCTTTTTCACAGCTAATGAGCGCTTAATCGCCGAAGTTGAAGAGTTAGAGCATAAAGCACGCCGTCAAGATGTGCTGGTCGATGAGCATCAGTTATTTGCGTTTTACGATAGCAAGGTTCCTGCGGATATTTTCAACGCGGCTAGTTTTGAAAAATGGCGCGAAGGAGCTGAAAAGCTAAATCCTAAGCTAATGTATTTAACCCGCGATGATTTGATGCGTCACGGCGCAGACGCGATTACGGCGGTGCAGTTTCCAGAAAAAATGATGCTAAATGGTGTAGATGGCAAGCAATCGATTGAAATTCCGCTTAAATACCGTTTTGAGCCAAGCCATATTTTAGATGGCGTAACCGCAACAGTACCGCTGGCCTTATTAAATCAGCTAGACCCAACCGCAACAGAATGGCTGGTGCCAGGCATGTTGCGCGAAAAACTAACCTATTTAGTGAAAGCCTTACCCAAAAATTTTAGGCGTGTTTGTGTGCCCGTGCCAGAATTTGTGACAGGCTTTTTAGATCAGAATGCTATCGCCCAAGCGCCTATTAAGCCACTTTTAGCGGCACACATACAACGTGTAACCACTTTAAAAATAGGTTTTGAAGATTGGGTAGACGAAACGCCTGCGCATTTATTGATGAATTTTAGCGTGGTGGATGATGCTGGTCGCGAATTGGCGATGGGTCGCGATTGGCGTGCTTTGCAAAAGAAACTAGGCCAAGCGGCGCAACTTACCTTTAGAAATACATCGCCCGACATTGAAAAAACCGGTTTAAAACAATGGGATTTTGGCGATTTACCACAAACTTTAAGCTTTGAGCGCGATGGTTTAAAAGTGACGGGTTATCCCGCGATTGAAGACAATATCGATTCGGTTTCGGTTAAATTATTTGATACCGCTATTGAGGCAGATGCAAATTTACGTAAAGGTGTTTGCCGCCTGATGCGTTTTGAGTTAAAAGAACAGATTAAGCAGTTAGAGAAAAGCTTGCCTAATTTTAATCAATACGCGCTCACGTTCAGAAACATTATGTCGCCAGACGATTTGCGTGAGGATATGGTGACGGCGATTGCCGACCGCGCTTTTATTGGCGAAGATGATTTGCCGCGCACCAATGCCGACTTTATAAAATTAAAAGCCAGAGCGCGAACGCGCTTACCAGCGGTAAGCCAAGCCATTGTCAGGCAAGTGCAAGCGGTGGGGCTTGAGTATCAGGCGCTGATTAATATGCAAGCCAAAATGCCTGCAACGGTGAATAGACTTAAAAAAGACGTTGATAGTCAAATTAATTATTTGGTGTATAAAAACTGCTTTACGCAAACGCCGTGGGAATATTTGCAGCACATTCCGCGTTATTTAAAAGCGTTAAATTTAAGAATTCAAAAGCAGCCTGCTAACCCAGACCGCGATGGAAAAAATGCCGCAAGTGTTGGATTAATATGGCAAAAATGGCAAGATAAAATGAATAGTTTGCAACAATCACATATGGATATTCCGCCTGCGTTACACGATTTTCGCTGGCAGATAGAAGAGTTGCGCGTATCACTTTTTGCGCAAGAACTCAAAACGCCTATGCCAATCTCAACTAAACGCTTGGATAAAATTTGGGCCGAGATGCGCTTTTAGTTTGATGCGAATTGTTTGATGCTTAATACCGATAACCAATTTGATGCGTTTTTAACAAAGCCGCGCGGCGATAGAGTTTTTCGCGTTCAAATTAGCCGCAATACGCTGATTGCGATCATTGTTTCGCTGCTGATTCATGCCATTATTTTATTATCAGTGCTGCCAAAATTTGGGCAAGACCAAGCGGCGGAGCTGCCGGCGCGTGAATTAGAAGTGAGTTTAGCGCCACCAACGCCTGAGAAAAAAATAGCCGAAAAGCCGGTAGAACAAGCCGCTACGCCTATCGAAAAATTACCAGAACCTGTAAAGCCGCAACCCAAAGTAATTACACAAAAACCAGTGGCGCAGCCTAAAAAGCCTGTTTTTAAAGTGCCGGATGTTCTCACCACAAAAGAGCCAACGCCTGAAAAAACGACGCCCAACTTAAGTGTTCCGCAAGAATCTACGCCCACTGAACCCAAGCCAGAAGAAGCGCCTGTGGATATGATGGCTTATGTGAATCAACAACGTGCGCGCCGCGCATCGCAAGAATTGGATGCCGCGCGCATTAATGCCGAAGCCACAGCCAAAGAGTTAGGCCCAAGTGCTGAGCAAAAACGCGATGCTAATATTAAGCGCAATTTTGAAACAGGCGTAAATGGTATTTTTGAAATTTCTAGCTTAGAAGCAAAATCGGCTACTTTTTCATTTAATGGTTGGACCAATAATTTTAGTAGCGCCAGGCGTGAATTTTTTGAAGTGCAAGCGCAATCTGGCCAAGATGTACGCTTAGTGATGATTCGAAAAATGATTAGCTTGATTCGCCAGCATTACAAAGGCGATTTTAATTGGGATTCGCACCGCTTAAACCGCACTATCGTGATGTCTGCTAGGCCAGAAGATAGCGCTGGGCTAGAAGAATTTATGATGATTGAGTTTTTTGGGCAAAATTATAAAACTGAGTTATAAGAATGGATTGCAAGGCTATATTTCTTTATATCAGTCTGCGCAGTTTAACTTTCACATCAAACTAGTTATTTATCTCACAATGCTCGGCAAGCATTTTACCCACGGCCCAGCTTGCTTTATTGTCTTTTCCGCTAAAGGTATATTTGCCATTGCTAAATATAAAGCCAGGGGTAGTTTTTTGCACGGGTAATGAGAGTATCGTGCCGTCTGCCAGCGTAATATTGGCGGCAATATTTTTGACTTCATAGCGATGGATGCCGTTTTTTCCGTTGCGCATGGTGGTAAAACCTTTTTTTGTATAATTTACAATAAAGTTTGTGCCACGGTCGCAAGTGTAGGCGATATTTTTTGCTTCAGGTGTGCTGGCACAAGCGCCAAGCAAGACTACTGATAAGAAAACGAAAATTAAAATACGCATTAACCTATAGTGCATTAATTTTCGGCGTTTAAGTAAAGTCTTTACTTAAATTTGCGTTAATAATTTTCGAATCATTGTTTCATCCAAACCCTTGCCAATAATCACCACCCTAGAAATCGGCTCCTCTTCATCCCAGCCTTCAAGTAGCGTGGGCGGGTAGGGCGTAAAGTGCACAGCGTGAATCGCTAGCGGAGACGGCTGATCTTCGGCATGGATAATGCCTTTTAAACGCAGCAAATTTTTACCGTGTGTTTGGCAAAGTTTTAAAATTACTGGTTTTAAATCGCGCCAATTCAGCGGTTTTGGCATAAAAACGGTAAAGCTGGTAATTTCATCATCATGCACCGTTTGCGGCAATGTGCCTTTTGGCTTGGCTGAAGACAATGGCGCGCGCAACCAGCGTTGAGGTTCTGGCTGTTTAGTTGCTATATCAAACAATCCAACATCAATGATAAATTGTGGGTCTAGCGCACCGTTTAAAACGCTGTGCTGGGTGGCACCTGGGTTGATTGCAATGAGTTTTTCTTTTAATTCGCTTAATTGTTCAGGCGTGGCTAAATCGGTTTTGGTTAGCAATAACACATCGGCCACCGCCGCTTGTTTGCGCGCTTCGGCGTGTTGCTCAATTTGTTGCAAGCCATATTCGCTGTCAATCGTCACAATTACCGCATCTAGCCTAAAGGTAGATTCAATTACAGGTTCGTTCATCAAATCGCCCAAAATAGGGCCAGGGTCTGCCATGCCAGTGGTTTCAATCATTAAGCGATTAAATTGCGGAATGGCTTGCAGCGCGCGCTTAAAAAATAAATCGCGCATGGTATCCGCCAGCTCGTTTTTAAGCGTGCAGCATAAGCAGCCGCTGCTTAATAAAACCGTGTTATCCGCAATGTGTTCGCTTTCAATATGCGCGGCTAAAATGTGGTCTAGCCCTGTGCTGCCTAGCTCATTAATAATCACCGCTGTGTCGCTCATGGCGGGGTTTGATAATAATTGATTAAGCAAAGTGGTTTTGCCAGAGCCTAAAAATCCGGTAAGAAGGGTGACGGGAATGCGTTTATCCATTGGTTTTCTGACTTATAAAATTAATGCTGGCAGGCGGCACAAACGCCGCTAATCGTTAAGTGAATGTTGGTCGCCACAAAATTGGTCGGCAAACTTTGCGTAATGGCATCATTCGCTTCATCCAAACAATACACTTGCCCGCAAGCTGTGCATTCAAAATGCGCATGCTGATGTTGAGAATGCTGCGAACTGGCTTTAAAGCGTCTAGTTTTATCTGGGCTAATTACACTGTGCACAAAACCTTGCGTGCTTAACCAATCTAGCACTCTGTAAATGGTCACGCGGTCAATTGGTTCGGTAATTTGCTTTTGAATTTCGGGATGCGATAGCGGTAATGAGGCGCTTAATAAGGTATCTAACACTAACACCCGCGCGCTGGTTGGGGTTTGCGCTTGCGCTTGTATTAATTCTAATGCTTTGCTCATGGCCGCAAATATACCGTATTTTCTGTCAGCGCATCAATATAAAATAGGGCAAGGCGTGCCGCTTATGATTGGATTTACTTTGCTAAAACTTGCCAACGCTTAAGGCAACTAGCTTAATTAAATCAGCTTAATTATGCAGAAGGCATTAAAATATCGTTTTTAAAAATTGTTTTTTTAATTGTTTTTATATAAGTGCATCAAAATAATGGTTAATCAAACTCCTATCTATAAAGAAACCGCTGCTAAATGAATGTGTTTTACGAAGAAGAAGGCAGCTTTAAAGTCGCCTCTATCATGTCAGAATCGCCTGCTGCCTTGCAGGTAGAATCGGTTTCTGGCAAACGCTCAAAAATCAAAAGCAATAATGTGCTAATGCAATTTGAATCGCCATTGGCAGGCTTTATGGATACCGCACTTGCTGAGGCCGAAAAGCTAGACATTGATTTTTTGTGGGAATGTTGCGGTGAGCCAGAATTTGCCTTTGAGGATTTAGCCAACGATTATTACGGCAAAAAACCCACCCCGTTTGAGGCCGCCGCCACCGCCATTAAATTGCACAGCGCGCCCATGTATTTTTATCGCAAGGGGAAAGGCCGTTATAAAGCAGCCCCTGCCGAAACGCTTAAGCTGGCACTGACGGCGGTTGAGCGTAAAAAATTACAGACCGAACAAATGGCGGCTTGGGTGGCTCAACTGAATAATAAAACCTTGCCAGAAGGCTTTGCAGCTAAAGCAGATGCCTTAATTTATAACCCAGATAAAAACAGTTTGGAATGGAAGGCGATTGATGAAGCAGCGCAGTCATCAGGCCGATTAGCCTTAACATTAATGGCCGATTGCGGCTTAATTGAAAACGCACATGATTACCATTTGGGCGCGTTTTTGCGCGAAATGTTTAGCGATGGGGTTAATTTTCCAGTGTTTGAAGTGCCAGAAATTAGCGCTGATTTACCGCTAGCCAATGTTGAATGCTTTAGTATTGACGATGCAACCACCACTGAAATTGATGATGCTTTTAGCTTAGAAACGCTGGCAAATGGCAATACGCAAATCGGTATTCATATAGCCGCGCCTAGCTTGGGCGTGCCTGTAGATTCCACCTTAGATGGCATTGTGTTATCGCGATTATCCACCGTTTATATGCCAGGCAATAAAATAACCATGCTGCCAGATGGCGTTGTAAAGCCATTTAGCTTAGATGCAAATGAGACAAAACCAGCATTAAGTTTGTATATAGAAGTGACGCCAGATTTTGAAATAGTGGCGCACGAAACCAAACTAGAACAAATTAAAATTGCCGATAATTTGCGCCATGATGCGATTGAGCCATTTTTTAATGCCAACACATTAGAAACCGATAGCGGCCATCCATACTGGGCAAGGCTTAAGTTGCTATTTACGCTGGCAGAGCACTTAGAAGTAGCGCGTGGCAAAGCCGACCCAAACCGTGCGCCGCAAATTGATTACAACTTTTATGTAACAGACGGCATTGTTAAAATTGTCGCGCGCGAACGCGGTTCACCCATGGATAAATTGGTGGCAGAGCTAATGATTTACGCCAATAGCCATTGGGGCGGATTGCTAAAAGAGGCTGCTTTTGCAGGCATTTACCGCGCACAAACCGGCGGCAAAGTGTTTATGACATCCGCTGCCGAGCCGCATCAGGGCTTGGGTGTGGCGCAATACGCGTGGTGTACTTCACCTTTAAGAAGAGCGGTTGATTTAATTAATCAACGCCAATTAATTGCTATGCTCAATAGTGAGCCAGCGCCATACAACGCGGCAGATGGCAAACTCAATGTGATTATTCGTAATTTTGACCAAACCTATAACGCCTACAGCGAGTTTCAAACCCGCATGGAACGTTACTGGTGCTTGCAATATTTGATTCAAGAACAATTGCTAGAGGTGACAGCAACCGTTTGGCGCGAAAATTTGGTGCGCATTGATGGCATGTTTTTTATCACCAAAGTGCCAAGTTTGCCAGAGCTTAAAGTAGGCACAAAAGTATTGCTGGAAATCAAACATATTGATACTTTGCTAATGGAATTAAATTGCAAATTTAAAAATATTATCGATGTGGCAATTGTAGAAGAGGCGCAAGACGAGATTGAAATTTAACCTAGTAAAATTTAACTTATTCGTCATTCTGGCGCAGGCCAGAATCCAGTCAATAGAAACTCTTAACGAATGTAAGTTAAATGCATTAAATTTAACCTTGCCTGGATACCAGCCTTCGCTGGTATGACGAAATTTAAAGTTTGACTGAAAAAATTTATGTTTAAATTTAACCGAAAAATTCATAAAAGCGTGCGCGATGACAGCGTTGTTGAGGTATCTGAAGTGAGCGGTGTGCGTTCGCTGCATTTGGGCACGGTGACTATTCAAAGTAGCATGAAAGTGAAAGACCCGTTTGCGCTAGAGCTAACTTATACGCGCGGAATGATGGGCTTTTTGCTGTTTTCAGATGCAGTTAAAAATGTACTAACTATTGGGCTTGGCGGCGGCTCTGTGCCTAAATATATCTATGCCAATTGCACTAATATTGAGCAAACCATTGTTGAAATTAACCCGCAAATTATTAGCATTGCGCGCAGCCATTTTTATGTGCCCGATAATGAAGATAGATTTAATGTGATAGAAGGTGATGGCATTGCCTATTTGGCCAATAACCCAAATAGCGCGGATTGCCTGATGATTGACGCATTTGATAGCTTTGGGATTCCGCCTAATTTTTGTAGCCAAGATTTTTTTGATAGCTGTGAAATGGCGCTGGCCAACAATGGTATTTTTGCTATTAACCTTTGGGGCAGCGATAAAAACTTTGATATTTATCTGCAGCGTATTGAGCAAAGTTTTAATAATCAAACCTTAATGCTACCCACAGGCAAACCGGGAAATATTGTAGTTTTTGGTTTTAAAAAAGATTCTAAATTGAATAGCTTGAAGCTGAATCCAAAAAAGCTAAAAGAACGCGCAAAAGTGTTAGAAGAAACGCACAATATTGAATTTTCAAGCTTTGTTGAAAAACTGTGCAATCAGCTAGACCAGTTAGAAACGCATTAACAGATTAATTAAGACCCAATTAATAAAGAAACGATAACACCATGATGAATCAATATTTTGCCACCTGCCCACGCGGCCTAGAAGCCTTGCTGGTGAACGAGCTAAAAGCCAGCAACGCTAAAGACATTAAGCCAACCGATGGCGGCGTGGGCTTTGCAGGCGAATTAAGTGTGTGTTATCACGCCAATTTGCATTCGCGCATTGCCACGCGCATTTTAATGCAAGCAGCGCAGGGCAAATATGCCACTGAAGATGATTTATATCAAGCGGCTTATAAGTTGAATTGGCCTAATTGGTTTGATGTAAAGCACGATTTTATGGTGAAAGTAACAGGCGTAAAATGCCCGCTTAAAAGCTTGGAATTTGCCACGCTACGCATTAAAGACGCGGTGTGCGATAAATTCAGGCAAGTGGTGAATTCTCGCCCATACATTGACACCAAGACGCCAGCGGTGCGGATTCATGCTTATTTAACGGTCGATAGTTACGTTTATTATGTGGATACATCAGGTGATGCTTTGTATCAGCGCGGCAACCGCAAAGCCAGCATTGAAGCGCCTTTGCGTGAAAACTTAGCTGCAGGTATTTTGCAATTAAGCGGCTGGCAAGCAGGCCAGCCTTTGCTAGACCCAATGTGCGGTAGTGGTACGTTTTTGCTAGAAGCCGCCATGATGGCACTGGATATTGCACCTGGTTTAAGACGCGATTTTGGCTTTGAAAAACTGAAAAATTTTGAATCGGATACTTGGAAAAAAATCAAAAATACCGCACTTAAAAACGCCAAACCAGTCACGTTTCAAAAATTATATGGCTCAGATAGCGATTTGCGCGCCGTGCGTGTGGCCAAGCAAAATCTAACCGAAGCAGGTTTAAATGATGCTGTGCAATTAGCACAAACTAATATCACAGAAGTAGTGCCGCCAGCTGATAGCGGCGTGCTGGTTGCCAACCCGCCATATGGTGTGCGCATTGGCGAAGATGAAGAATTGACTTTGCTATACCCGAAAATGGGCGAAGCATTAAAGCGCAAATTTGCTGGCTGGAATACTTATTTTTTAACCAACGATTTGCGCCTGCCAAAACTAATGCGCTTAACGCCTAGCAAACGTACGCCGCTGTTTAATGGGCCATTGGAATGCCGATTATTTGAAATTAAAATGGTGGCGGGCAGTAATAGAAAATAGCTAAATATAAATAGACCGTCATTCTGAGCAGCCTTTAATTGATAGGGCTTAGCCCGTAGCGGTACGAATCCAGCTTTTAACTTTTATAGCCAAAATTAGATCTTTCGCTACGCTCAAGATGACAGTAGGAGATGGTATGAGTAATCAAGATTCACTGGATAATTTACGCGCGCGCATAAACGCTTTTGTAAATGAGCGAGATTGGGCACAGTTTCATACGCCTAAAAATTTGGCAATGGCGATGATTGTAGAGGCGGCTGAATTAGTTGAGCAATTTCAATGGGATACACCAGTCGAAAGCCAGCAACTATCACTTGAAAAGCGCGAAGCGGTTAGCCATGAGCTGGCAGACACGTTTGTGTATTTGTTGCGAATTGCGGAAGTTTTAGAGATTGATTTGATTGCGGCGGCTAATCAAAAAATTGAATTAAATGCCTTGAAATATCCAGTAGATAAATCCAAAGGCAGTAACGCGAAATATACAGAGTATCTTTAAAACTATCTGCGAAAGTAATTTAGGAATTAAATACTGATAAACACCAAGTATCTTTTAAAAAATAGTAAGCAAAAAATACATTAACAAAAAAGCCAGCGTCAGATTCAAACTGACACTGGCTTTTTTAATAGGGATACCCTAAAAATAAGTGTTAACTTAGTTTAAAGCAGCAATTGCAGCCTCATAATTTGGCTCATTTGCAATTTCTGGTACCAATTCAAGGTATTTAATCACATTGTTTTCATCAATTACAATTACCGCACGTGCGGCTAAACCGGCTAATTTGCTGGTAAACAACAACACACCGTAATTCATTAAAAAGTCACGGCCGCGCATGGTGGATAAATTCAATACATTTTCAATGCCTTCTGCGGCACAAAAACGCGTTTGCGCAAACGGTAAATCGGCTGAAATATTCAGCACAACCGTGTTAGTTAAACCAGCCGCGTGCTGGTTAAATGCGCGCACAGACATGGCACAAGTTGGTGTATCAACACTTGGAAAAATGTTTAATACTTTACGTTTGCCGGCATAGGTTTCTAGTGTGACATCGGCTAAGGCTTTATCAACCAGCGTGAAATTAGGCGCAGTACTGCCAACTTTTGGCAAATTGCCTGCAACATCCACTGGATTGCCTTTAAGGGTTACTGAGCTTGACATGGTTTTTTCCTTTAAATATGAATAATACGACTTAAAATCGCGCATTAATTTGTAGCAGTAATCATAAAACAAAAAGCACCTGTTTAAAACAGGTGCTTATCGATTTGAAGCGAAAAGTCTTAAATTAAAGCAATTAAATGGCTACGCCATCAAGTTCTCACTTAAATAGCCAATGGTCATGGTTTGGTTGTGCAATACGCTATCGGTGGTGTTTGGGCGCGGCGCTAATTCACCATACGAATAAAAGCCAGTAATGCTAGTTTGTGGGCCCAAAATTTGCTGTACCAGCTTGATTTCATCGCCCACTAATTCGGCCATTACGCCTTTACGACCCACGCAGCTGACACATAACGCTAAGCCAATTTGATTGGTTTTGTTGGCGTCTAAGCCATCCATTACTAAGTTTGCCGCAGCGCCAGCGCCATCTACCAATCTATCGTGATTGGTTTGGCATAAGCGTACTGTTTCGCCTTCTTCCACGTTGCCAGCAAACGTCAAGCTATTATTTTTGGCATCAATTGCCAATAAAGTGCGAATTTTTTCAACATCGCGTTTGCCTTCTTCAATCACCGCTAGCGGGAACTTTAAGCCTGTGCCTGGTAAGCCTTTTGAAAACGCTTCACCGATATACATTCTATAAAGCGGTAATGCTGGTTTGCCGTCCATTTCAAACACCACGTTTTTCTCTGATTTGGTTACTGTACGCGGTGGGCCGTAAGGTTTCCAGCCACCTAAAGCGCCGCTGGCCATAATTAATGCAGGGCCGTATAAGCCTACCGCAATCACTAAATTATCCGAAACCAAGTCGTTATAAAGCTGCAATGTTTTAACAAAAGCACCGCCATCACCAGCCAAGCCACCCACAATTGGGATTTCGCCAAGTACGCTTTGAAAGCCTTTTAATAGCTCAGAGCCATTTACATTTAAACCATCTGAGATGACGATAACCGTGCGCAAAGAATCGGCTTTTAATTGTTTGGCCAAACCGGCTGCCGCTTCAAAAGAGCTTTGCATGCCAGTCATTTTAGTTTGCGCAACGCGCTGAACAGTTTTTTCCCACTGAATGGCGGTAATTTGAATGCTGTCATCAAACACGCCGTTTGGGCTAATTTCACCAGAAGTAGTGCAACCAATTACTTGAGCAGTAGGGTAGCGCGATTTCAAAAAGCCTTGTAACTTGCCTTCATTAAACCGTTTTGTTGATCCAAAAGCTAACACTAAATTTGCACTGACTAACGGAGAGGCGCTTGGTAAGTCCTTAAGTGCCATTTTTGAATCGACAGATTCTTGTCTAATAAGCATGTTTGTTAGTCCTCAGTGTATAACTGTTCAAGTAGATACAATTTATACTGCAATTATTGTGTATTGTTAAAGTATATTATTACAAATATCGCGTAAGTGTTGCAAATTAATTTAAAAAATGTAATATTTTGCGTGTACAAGTTAAATGTATTTGCTGGTGTTGCATATCAGTCGTCAAAAGAATAAGGTAAAAATATCTTTTTAGATAGCGTATTTTTTGATTTTGGTTATTAACACAAATAGCAATATAACCAATGGGGGCATAAAAGAGTGGCACAAGCAAATCTAGCGGGTACAAAAGTAATGGTCATTGATGACAGCAATACCATTCGACGCAGTGCAGAGATTTTTCTAAAATCCGCTGGTTGCGAAGTGATTTTAGCCGAAGATGGTTTTGATGCTTTATCTAAAATTGCCGATCAGCATCCGCAAATTATTTTTGTGGATATTATGATGCCGCGTTTAGATGGCTACCAAACATGTGCGCTTATTAAGCGTAACGCCCGCTTTAAATCCACCCCAGTCATTATGTTATCCAGCAAAGATGGTTTGTTTGACCGTGCGCGCGGCCGCATGGCTGGATCGGATGAATATTTAACCAAGCCTTTTACGCAAGATACCTTAATTGACGCAATTAATGCTTACACTAGCGAAGCTTATTTAAACAAAAAAAACCAAACGGATTAATTTGACGAAAAACTGAGCGGCTGAAGAAATCAGCTGAAGTAACCAAAGGAACGTAAAAATGGCAATTTATAAAATTTTAATCGTAGACGATTCAGCAACAGACCGCTTTTATTTAACCGAATTATTAGAAGCTGAAGGCTATCAAGTAGTGGCGTTAGAGAGCGGTGAAGCCTGTGTAGAAAATGCCGCCACAATTGCACCAGATTTAATTATTATGGATATTATTATGACGGGCTTAACAGGCTTTCAAGCGGCTAGATCGCTGACTAAGGACCCTGTAACCGCGCATATTCCTGTTATTTTGTGCTCCGGTAAGCTGCAAGTAACCGATCATGCATGGGCTGAGAAAATGGGCGCTAAAGGCTGTTTACTAAAGCCTGTGCAAAATAATGATTTAAAAGCATTAATCAATAAATTAGCATAATTGACCATTAGGTAACCTTAACTTTATGTCAAAACAATCACAATTACGCGAATATCAAACCAGCATTTTAGCGCGTTTGGAAAATGCAAAAAAAGCAGGTGCTGAATCGCCTGCAGGCTATTTGGGTGTTGTGATTGGTGGCAAAAATGTGCTGGTTAACCTGCAAGAAATTAGCGAAACAATGCCAATTATGGATATTCATCCTGTGCCATTGGTTAAGCCTTGGTTTTTAGGCGTGGCAAACGTGCGTGGCGTGCTGTATGCCATTAACGATTTAGCGCAGCTGGTCGAAAATACATCAACCCAAATTTCCTCAAGTGCACGTCTTATGCTTATCAGTGATTCTGTCACCAATAATGTGGCCTTTTTGGTGGATAAATTAATTGGATTGCGCAAATTAGAAGAGATGCAGCTTGGTGAATCAATGCCTGACGACAATATCTGCTTAAAAGCACAAACCTATCAAGATGGTGAAAATCGCACTTGGTATATGTTGGATTGCGACAAATTAGTGCGATCAAAAGACTTTGCAACACCTTATGCTACTTAGAATTAGGTTTTATATTGAATTAGGTTTTACATTTATAGGCTTTAAATTAAATAGTTTTAGGTAGGTAATAAAAGCAGTACGGCACATATAAATAAAAAAATAGTAATGGTTTTAGTGGTAAATAATTGGTCAAATTTAGTCGTTAAATAGTGGGGTTTAGTTATCTTTAATTTGGTTATTAAAGATAATTTAGTAAAACTTAAAGGAATCAACATGGCATTGAATATTCAAGCAATTAAAGAATTTCCAGCAAAAATACAGCAACTATTTACTAAAACGACAGGTGGCAGTAGCCGTGGTTATGGTCAAGTAATTGGCCCTGTCATTGGCTTGATTATTTTCATTTTGTTGGCTTTCTATGTGATTAGCCAGGTGCGCGTTGGCGGCCCAGTGTATGACAAGATTAAAACCAACGATAACTTGCGTGCCGATATTTTGCCACCACCTTTATACGCGGTAGATGCTTTTGCGGCGGTAAACGAGGCGTACGTAGCTACATCCAACTCAGATTATCAAAAGCGCGATAGAAAGTTAGCTGAGGTTAGAGCGGCCGAAGCGGATTTTGTTAAGCGTGCTGAGTTTTGGAAAAATAACGTGAACTTAGACACCATGGGTGGCGCTTTTCAGGCGGTACTAAAATCCAACGAAAATTTTTACCGCATTTATAACAAAGACTTTGATGCGGCCATTAAATTGGGCGCGATTGCAGCGGCTGCGCCATTAGGCGATTTAGCCAGTGCGTATGAGATTAACAAGCAAACGGTTTTAACACTAAACGCTGAAGTACAAAAAGAATCCGAGCAAATTGCGGCATCTAGTAACAAATTGGTAAAAACAATTTTGATTGCATTGGCGTTGTTGGGCTTATTGATTCTATTTTTGATTGCCTACTTTGGTGTGCGCCAAGTGAAAACAATTGAGAGCGCGGTGATGATGCTGGAAAACGATGGTCAGCAAAACCAAATGGCGGTTTTAAATTTGCTAGATGAGATGGGCGATTTGGCGGATGGCGACTTAACGGTGCGCGCAGAGGTTAAAGAGAATATTACGGGTGCTATTGCCGACTCAATTAATTACACCATTGATAGCTTGCGTGACTTGGTAACAGAGATTAACCGCGCTTCTGAGCAGGTGAATACGGCAACCGGACAAGCGCAGGCCACTTCAGTTGGTTTGTTATCAGCGGCTGAAAAACAATCTAAACAAATTACAGAAACAACAGACGCGGTTTCGAATATGACGCGCTCAATTTTGCAAGTATCCAGCAACGCCAGTCAGGCTTCTCAGGTTGCGCAACGCTCATTACAAGCGGCTACGCAAGGTTCGCAAGCTGTACAAAATACCATTGCCGGTATGAACGGCATTCGTGAGCAAATTCAAGAAACATCTAAACGAATCAAACGCTTGGGCGAAAGCTCACAAGAGATTGGTGAGATTGTGGAATTGATTTCTGACATTACCGAACAAACTAATATTTTGGCCTTGAACGCGGCGATTCAGGCGGCATCTGCGGGTGAAGCGGGCCGTGGCTTTACGGTGGTTGCGGAAGAGGTGCAACGATTAGCGGAACGTTCATCAGAGGCGACTAAACAGATTGGCGCGATTGTAAAAACCATTCAAACCGATACCAACTCAGCGGTGGCCGCGATGGAAAAATCAACAGAGGGTGTGGTTGAGGGAGCGCGATTATCAGATGCGGCGGGTAAAGCACTAACCGAAATTGAAACGGTTACCAATAACCTAGCGCGCTTGATTCAGTCGATTTCTACCGCGACAGAAGCGCAAACCGAAGTGGCTTCAACCGTGACTAAAAACATGCAGCAAATTCAGGAAATTACATCGCAAACCACGGAAGGTACTAAACAAACCGCTGAATCGGTGGGTCAATTAACATCGCTTGCAGAAGAGTTGCGTGACTCGGTTGCGGGCTTTAAATTGGCTTAAAAGTGGTTTTTTCAATGTACCTAATTGTTTGTTTATAGCTAAAAAGCTTAGTTTATTAAGCATGCTAATTTTAATGGCTATCTTTAATTGGAGTTAAACCTAGGTGTCTGAAAATTTTGATATAGGCCCTTTAACTTGGGTTAAAGACCAAATTAATCAATCACTTGATGCTGTTTTAGGTCATTTGAATGCGGTGCAAAATAATCTGCACGACACGTCACCGTTACGATTATCGCAAACCGATTTGTATCAGGCATCTGGTGCGCTTGATATGGTTGGGCTAGAAGGCTGCAAACGTTTTTGTGCCGAACTAGAAAAGCTAGCCAGCCGCTTAGAGAAAAAAACGCTAGAAGCAACGCCAGAATTAATTGAAGCCTTCGTTAAAGCGGTGCAAGCCTTGCAAACCTATTTGCAAGATTTATTAGACGGTTCAGCCGATATTCCTTTGCGTTTATACCCGGTTATTCAGCCAATTGTGCTGGCGATGGGTGAAACCATGGATGAAAGTGAGCTGTTCTTTCCGGACACCAGCAATAGCGCCCCCAAAGATTTACCATCCATGCCATTATCCGATGCTGAATACGCCAGTTTTATGGTGAAGCAACGGTTGGCTTATCAAAAATCCTTGTTAGGTTGGTTACAAACCAAGCAGAATATTGCGCTTACCAGCATGACTGAGGCTGTTAGTAACGTTAGCCAAGCACAACAAAAAAATAGCGCTAAAACCTTGTGGTGGGCGGCTAGCGCATTTACAGAATCATTAGAGCAAAAAGAAATTGCAGAAAACTCAGGCGCAAAAAGATTGTGCCGCAAGCTAGATCAAGAATTGCGTCAATTATCACAAGGCATTCACAAGCCGCACAATCAATTATTGCGTGATATTTTGTATTACGTGGCGATTAGCGATGTGGATCGCGTTAACGTACAACGGGTAAAAGAGGTTTTTGAGCTGGATCTTTTAGTCGATAAAAAATCCAACAAAAATTTTGATTCTAGCTCAATTGACGCCAATGAATTAGAAGTAGTTCAGCAATTAATTGTGCAGCTAGATGTGTTGCGCGAGCTTTGGGATAGCGTATCGAATACCATTGATTTTAGTAAGGTAAATGCAAACGCCAGCCTTACACAAGTGCACATTGATAACGTGCTAATGACCAAGTTTTCCGACACATTAACCAGTAGCCAAGCGCTAACTAATCAGCTAAGCCAAGTAGTGGTAATTGACCTGTATGCGGCTTTGCAGCAGGCCAGCAACACTTTACGCGATGATGAAACCAAAGTGAATCACGCGGCACTGATTGAAATTGCAGCCGCGCTAAATTTACTAGAAACATCCTTAAATAATTACCAACAGCTTGATGCCGATAGAGTGCAAAAACTACTATCCGAAATGCGCCGTTTAGAGGCGATTTCATCTGGCGAAAGTTATGACAAGCTTGAAAATGAACGTGCTGGTGAACTAGATAAAGACACCGTTAAAGCCGTTGTTACGCAGATTAAAGAAGCACTTAAAACGGTTGAGCAAGCGCTAGATAGTTTCTTCCGTCAGCCGGCCGAAAAAGCGCCGCTGGCATTAACCGCCAAACCACTAAAACAAATTGCCGCTGTTTTTGAAATGTTGGGCTTGCCAACGCCAAACGCCATCATTAAAAGTAGCAATCAGTTTGTAGAGTTGTTTCAAACACCCGCTTATGAGGCTAATCAAGCACAGTTTGAATTAGTGGCTGAAAGCATCAGTATGATTGGCTTGTACACAGATGAAATGCCAAAAACACGGCCTGAATCTGAGCAAGCTTTAGAACAAGCAGTAAGGCGTTTAAATGCGGCATTACAAGAAGCTGGTATTACGCCTAATTTGGAATCCACAGAAGAATCTGTTGCAGAAAGCGCAGCTACAGAGTTGCTGCCAGTGCGTGAAGATTTCGTACAGATTGCGGCAACATCAACACCAATTGTGACCAATGCTGATGATGTGAAAGTGATTGATCAAGCGTTTGACGCCGAATTATTAGATATCTACTTAACCGAAGCCGAAGAAGTACTGGCGCACATTGCGCAAAATTGCCAAGCCTTGCGCGTTAATGCCACCGATAGCGAAGCATTGATTGAAGTAAGGCGTAGCTATCACACCTTAAAAGGCAGTGGTCGCACCGTTGGCTTGAGTACAATGGGTGATATTGCTGGGCAAGTAGAGCAATTTTTAAACGGTGTTTTGGATAAAAAAACCACATTGTCAGCGCCGCAAATTGCTGGCATTGAGCAAATGAATGCTGCTTTTGCTGGTTGGGCTTCTGAATTACGTGCCAATAACCAAGCCGAAGTGAATCAAACGGCGTGGTTAGCACATGCGGCCGCGTTATCATTGCAATCGCCTGATTCTGCAACGCCGCAATCAACAACGGTTGAAAATACTAAACCAGAATTAGCTGCTAAAAAAGTTAAAAAGCCAGAACCACAAGTGCTAATTGGCGGAACGCGCAAAATGAGCCGCGCCTTTTACGATATTTTTGTAAAAGAAAGCATGCAAAATATCACCGCTATTGAGCAAGATGTAGGCAATTTGCTGGCAGATACGCAATTAAGCCCTTCTGCCGCAGCGAAAATCGCTACACATACTTTGGGCAGCAACGCGCTTGCAGCAGGCTTTAAACCGATGGGCGAGCTAGGCCGCGCATTAGAAGCATGGTTGGATGAAGCGCAAAGTTGGACGCCACAGCACACCAGCCTTTATGACAGCGCGGCTAAATCGCTATCGGCTATGTGGGTAAAAGTTTCTGAGCTACGCAATCCGCGTTCGGCAAGGGCGCTTATTCAAGTGTTAAATGAAGCGACTGAGCAAGCCAAACAGCACCAAGCGTTAACCGCTAGTTTCGATGAAACAGCGCATGTTGTTGAAGAAATTACCTACACTTTGCCAAATGAGCATAATGAGCCAAGTGAACATAGTGAGCCAACTTTAGCGCCATCGCTTGAAATGCTTGATTTGCCAGATTCTAACGATGCTTTGCTAGAAGCCAGTGATGATGGATTAGCCGAAATTAGTAATGTTGAAGATGAAGTAAATTTGGCTACTGAAAATATCATTTACAGCGATGCAGTAAATGATAATGCTGAGCAACAAGTTGAATTTAATAGCTTAAATAAAACACAGGTTGATCAAGAACTACTCACCATGTTTATTGAAGAAGCGCGTGAAATTCTGCCAGAAATTGGCACCGAATTACGCGCTTGGCGCGTGCATCCTCAGCAATCTGAACATCCTGATGCCTTACAGCGATCTTTACATACCTTAAAAGGCAGCGCGCGTATGGCAGGTCAATCTGGCCTTGGTGATGCTGTGCATGAAATGGAAGATTTGGTGATTCGCTCACTAAAACGTAAAGCAGCGGATATCGATTTTGACAGTATGTTTGTCGATTTAGACAAAATTGGTGGCTTTTTTGAAGAGGCAGTTGAAAGCACGCCAACCGCCACTGTTGCCGTTATTAAAAAGCCAGATGCCGCATTATCTGGCCGCGCAACCGACCGCAAAGCGCAATTTTTGCGTATGCGTGCCGATACGCTAGACCGATTAATTAACGATGCAGGTGAAATTTCAATTATCCGTTCACGCATGGATAGAGAGATTCGCGGCGTTAAGCAGTCATCTACCGATTTAACCGAAAGTGTGACGCGCTTGCGTAATTACTTGCGCGAACTTGAAATTGAAGCCGAAACGCAACTGCAATCGCGCTTGAGTATTTTGCAAGAAACCAACGAGAATTTTGACCCGCTAGAGTTTGACCGATTTACGCGTTTGCAAGAATTAACCCGCATGATTGCCGAAAGCGTGAACGACGTGGCAACCATTCAGCATGGTTTGTTAACCAATTTAGGTCAATCGGAAGCGGCCTTGCAACAGCAAAACCGCATGAATCGCGATTTGCAACAAACCCTACTTGGCGTGCGTATGTTGCCTTTTCAGCAAATTGCAGAGCGCCTGCAGCGTATTGTGCGCCAAACCGCGCGCGAGCTTAAAAAATCAGTCGATTTGGTGATTGAGGGCGAAACAACGGAAGTGGACCGCAGTGTGCTGGATAAATTGGGCGCGCCATTAGAGCATTTGCTACGCAATGCGGTGGCGCATGGTTTAGAGATGCCTGCGGAACGTATAAATAAAGGCAAACCAGAAACCGGCACCATTACACTAAAAGTGCGCCAAGAAAATGATGAGATTCATATTACGGTAAGCGATGATGGCGCTGGTATTGATTTGGCGCGCGTTAAAGAAAAAGCCATTAATAATCAGTTAATTGATGCCGATGCAGAAATAACCGATCAAGCGTTAATGTCGATTATTTTTGAATCTGGATTTTCAACTGCTGAAAAAATATCGCAAATTGCCGGCCGCGGTGTGGGTTTAGATGTGGTGCGTAACGACATTAGTGGCTTGGGCGGGCGTGTTGATTTAAATAGCGAATTTGGCGCAGGCACGGTATTTAGCGTGCATTTGCCGGTTACATTAACCGTGGCGCAAGTGTTGGCCGTGCGCTCAGGCGCCACCGTTTATGCGCTGCCAGTGGGTATGATTGAGCAAGCGCAAAAAATTAAACGTCAAGATTTAGTCAATGCCTACAGTGCGGGCGAAATCACTTGGGCCGATAAAAAATACCCGATTCATTACTTATCTAAGTTATTGGATCATGAGGAACATCAGCCTGAAGACCATGCATATTCATCGGTATTATTGCTGCGCAGTGGTTCTTATAATACCGCTTTGCATATTGATGAAGTGATTGGCAACCAAGAGGCGGTAATGAAGCCAATTGGTGCGCAACTGGCGCGCGTGCCCGGCATTGTGGGCGCTACCGTTTCTGGCGATGGCAGCATTATGTTGATTATTAACCCAGTGCAATTAGCTAATCGTGAAATATTATCAGCCGGCCATGTAACGGTTAAAGCGCCACAAAAAGCCGCCAATATTGCCTCTAAACCGCGCGCTTTGGTGGTGGATGATTCGTTAACCATGCGTAAAGTGTTGGGCCGTTTACTAGAGCGTGAAGGTTATGAAGTGCTAATCGCCAAAGACGGTATGGATGCCATGCAGGTGCTGCAAGACGTCACGCCTGACATTATCCTAACCGACATTGAAATGCCGCGCATGGATGGTTTTGGTTTGGCGCGAAATATTCGTGATGATGCGCGCACAGCAAAAACGCCATTGATTATGATTAGCTCGCGCACGGCCGATAAGCATCAAAATTTGGCTAAAGAAATTGGTGTAGATGCCTTCTTTGGTAAGCCTGTGCATGATGAAGAGTTGATTAATAAAGTGAATGAGTTGCTGGCAAAACAGCAAACCAAACATTAATTTTTAACCAAACTAAAACCTAAAAAACCACTAATTGCTAGTGGTTTTTTTGCTTTAAAGGCGCAATATTTTGCATCAATTTTTTGAGTGAACGAGTAAAATGTCGCCATGCAAGATGAAGCCAACAAGCCACTAGATAACACCCAACAAACGCCATTGCAGTTTGTGCATTTGCGTTGCCACAGTGAATATTCCATTGTGGATGGCATTGTGCGCATTGATGATTATATTGATGCCGCCAGCAAAGACGCCATGCCAGCGCTTGGCTTAACCGATTTAAGCAACTTATTTGGCGCCGTTAAGTTTTATAAAGCGGCACGTGGCAAAGGCATTAAGCCTATTGTAGGCTGCGATATTTGGCTAGAAAACGCTAAAAATCGCGATCAGGCGCATCGCTTATTATTATTGGTACAAAACAAAACGGGTTATCGTCAGCTTTGCGGCTTATTAAGCCGTGCTTATTTAGAAAACCAATATCGCGGCCGCGCTGAAATTAAGCAAGAATGGCTGCAAAAAACAGAAGGCTTATTATTACTTTCTGGCAATGTGCAAAGTGATATTGGCGCCGCATTAAGCGTAGGTAATTTGGCACTGGCAGAGCAACTTACCCAAACTTGGGCATCGCTATTCCCTAAGCGGTTTTACTTAGAAGTGCAGCGCGTTAACGATGCTAAAAGCAATCCTAATAGCAATCCAGCGCAAGAATATTTAATTCAGCAAATTGTAGCCTTGGCTGGCGCTAGCGATTTACCAGTAGTAGCCACGCACCCCATACAATTTACTACGCCAGATGATTTTAAAGCGCATGAAGCGCGCACCTGTATTGCAGAAGGCTACATGCTGGCGGATAAACGCCGCCCTAAAAACTTTACCGAACAGCAGTATTTTAAATCGCAAGCTGAAATGGCGGCTTTGTTTGCGGATTTGCCAGAAGCCTTGGCCAATACCGTTGAAATTGCCAAGCGTTGCAATTTAGAGATTGAATTAGGCAAAAATTACCTGCCTAATTTTCCTACACCCAATAATGAGAGCTTAGATACGTTTTTAGTACAAGAATCGCATGTGGGATTGGCCGCGCGTTTGCAAAGCTTGTACTCAAATGCCGAATTGCGTGAATCAAAACGGGCCGAATATGAAGCTAGGCTTGAGTTTGAATGCAAAATTATTAACCAAATGGGTTTTGCCGGTTATTTCTTAATCGTTGCCGATTTTATTAATTGGGCCAAAAATAATGGTGTGCCAGTTGGCCCTGGTCGCGGCTCTGGTGCTGGTTCGCTGGTGGCATATAGCTTAAATATTACCGATTTAGACCCACTGCAATACAACTTGCTGTTTGAGCGTTTTTTAAACCCAGACCGCGTTTCCATGCCCGACTTTGATATTGACTTTTGCATGGATGGCCGCGATCGCGTGATTGATTACGTTAAGCAAAAATATGGCTTAGATGCCGTTTCGCAAATCGCCACCTTTGGTACCATGGCGGCCAAAGCAGTAATTCGCGATGTTGGTCGCGTGCTGGATTTGCCGTTTAACTTTGTGGATGGTATCGCTAAATTAATCCCGCTGGAATTGGGTATTACCTTAAGTAGCGCGCTGGAAAAAGAGCCGCAATTGCAAGAGCGGCGCGAAAAAGAAGAGGAAGTCGCCCAATTATTAGAGTTGGCCTTGCGCCTAGAAGGCTTAGTGCGCAACGTGGGCATGCATGCGGGCGGCGTGTTAATTAGCCCGGGCAAAATATCGGATTTTTCACCGATTTATTGCCAAGCCGATGGCGCTAGTTTGGTTAGCCAGTATGACAAAGACGATGTAGAAGCGGTTGGCTTGGTGAAGTTCGACTTTTTGGGCTTAAGAACGCTAACGATTTTAGAGCTGGCTTTAGTAAACGCCAATAAGCAACGCGCTGCGTTGGGTGAAGCGCCGCTTAGCTTTGAAACGTTGCCGCTTAACGATAAAGCCAGCTTTAATCTATTAAAAACAGCCAATACCACGGCGGTGTTTCAGCTAGAATCGCGCGGCATGAAAGACATGCTAAAGCAAGCCAAGCCAGATTGCTTTGAAGACATTATTGCGCTGGTGGCGCTGTATCGCCCTGGCCCTATGGATTTGATACCGGACTTCTGCCGCCGTAAACATGGCCAGCAACGGGTGGAATATCCGCACCCTGCAACAGAAAGTATTTTAAAAGAAACCTACGGCATTGCGGTTTATCAAGAGCAGGTGATGCAAATTGCGCAAGTAGTGGCGGGTTACAGCTTGGGTGGCGCGGATTTGCTGCGCCGCGCCATGGGTAAAAAGAAAAAAGAAGAAATGGATGCGCAACGCGCTATTTTTGTGGAAGGCTCACTTAAAAATGGCCTCAACGAAAAGCAGGCGACAGAACTATTTGATTTGCTGGAAAAATTTGCCGGTTACGGTTTTAATAAATCGCATGCCGCCGCTTATGCCTTAGTTGCTTATCACACGGCGTACTTAAAAGCGCATTATCCTGCCGCATTTTTGGCGTCTACCATGTCGGCAGATATGAATAACACCGATAATATTCATGGTTTTTTTGACGACTGCGCGCCCAATAAGGTAGAAGTGTTGCCGCCTGATGTCAATCAAAGTGGTTATCGTTTTATGCCGCTTAATAATAGCCAAATGCTGTATGGTTTGGGCGCGATTAAAGGCACTGGCTTGGCGGCTATTGAGCTGATAGTAGCAGCGCGTGAAGCCTATGGGCCATTTAGAGATTTATTCGATTTTTGTAATCGCCTAGATTTACGCAAAGTGAATAAACGCGTGATTGAATCGCTGATTCGCGCTGGTGCATTTGATAAGCTAGAGCCTAATAGAGCGGCATTGCTTGCAGGAGTAAGCATGGCGGTAACTGCAGCTGAGCAAAATAACAGTAACGCAGGGCAAAATAATTTATTTGGCGATGTGAGTGACACCAAACATGATTTGCCAAATGTTAGCGCGTGGTCACCAGAGCAAGCTTTAATTGAAGAAAAAGCGGCCTTGGGCTTTTATTTAAGCGGCCATCCTTTTTTGAATGCCAAACAGGATATTAGCCAGTTTGTGCGTGGCTCTTTGGCCGATTTAACGCCGCAAGATCAACCCAAGTTAATGGCGGGAATTGTAGTGGGTGTGCGTGTACGCATGACGCAGCGCGGTAAAATGGCGATTGTAACGATTGACGATGCGATTTCGCGCGTGGATGTGGTGGTGGGCAGCGATATGCTGAACCAGAACGCGCATTTAATAAAAGAAGATAATTTGCTGGTGATTGAAGGTCGCGTTAGCCATGATGAGTTTTCTGGCGGCATACGCGTTAATGCGCGTAAATTATACGATTTAGCGGCCGCGCGCAGCCACTATGCCAGCATGCTTAAAATTTCGTGCAACGGCCAATCAGATGCGGCAAAATTAACCGCGATTTTGAATCCGTACAAGCGCAAAAATACCGACATTGAAAAAAAATTGTGCCCAGTAAAAATTGAGTATCATAATGCTCAAAGCCAAGTCAGTATGATGCTGGGCGACGCTTGGCGTGTAGAATTGCAAGATGAATTATTGCAACATTTGACGGATTGGTTATCGAAAGAAAACGTTAAAATCCTATATAATTAAAACGTTTGTAATAGATGGGTGATATAAACTGATGACATTAAGACGCGCTACTGACACCAAAATAAGTTACTTAGATTTTGAGCAGTCGATTGCTGAGCTTGAAAAGCGCATTGACGCTTTGCAAGAATCGCATGACGATCATGCCAGCTTGGATATTTCCAAAGAGCTGGATCAGCTGCAAAAAAAGCAAAAAAAATTGCTAGAAGAAACCTATCAAAAATTAAGTGCTTGGCAAATTTCGCAAGTGGCTCGTCATCCGCAGCGGCCTTACACGCTGGATTATATTCGCGAATTATTTACCGATTTTGAAGAGCTACATGGCGACCGTGCCTACTCGGATGACCCAGCGATTGTGGGCGGTTTAGCACGCTTTGAAGGCATTCCAGTCATGGTGATTGGCCACCAAAAAGGCCGCGATGTAAAAGAACGTCAATACCGTAATTTTGGTATGCCACGCCCTGAAGGCTACCGAAAAGCTTTACGTTTGTATCGTTTAGCCGAAAAATTTGGTCTGTCGATTGTAACCTTAATTGATACCCCAGGCGCTTACCCTGGCATTGGTGCGGAAGAGCGCGGCCAAAGTGAAGCGATTGCCAAAAATTTATATGTAATGGCCGAGTTAAAAACACCGATTATTGGCGTGATTATTGGCGAAGGTGGCTCTGGCGGTGCCTTGGCTTTGGGCGTGGTTGATCAATTATTAATGCTGCAATACGCCACATATTCGGTGATTTCACCTGAAGGTTGCGCCTCTATTTTATGGAAAAGCGCCAGTAAAGCGCCAGAAGCGGCGGAAACTTTAGCCATTACTGCCGATAGACTGAAAAGCTTGGGATTAGTCGATATTATCGTCAGTGAGCCTTTAGGTGGCGCGCACCGTGATATTGAATTAACCATGCAATCATTGCGCAAAACGTTAAAAGATCAAATTGTCGCAATGCAGAAAAAAAATATCGACCAGCTATTATCGGATCGGTATGCGCGTTTAATGAGTTATGGCAAATACAAAGAAACAGCCGCCAAATAAGGCATTGCAAAAAGAACATTTGCAGCGAAAATTTTCGGTTCACAATGGCTTTCTTTTTAAAGAGCAGACGCTATTAGCCCAACTAAACACTTTTTTTAGCACGGTTTTTTCAGAAAAAAATCGTGTCAATCCGTATTTGGTTGTTGGCTTTAGCGGCGGCTTAGATTCTTGTGTATTGCTTCATTTGTTGGCGCAACTGCGCCAAACCTTGCCTTTTCAACTAAGCGCCCACCATGTGCATCACGGTTTAAGTCAGCATGCCGATGCTTGGGCTGATTTTTGCGCAAGCACCTGCAACACACTCAATATTCCGCTGACTATTTCAAAAGTAGATGTCGACATCAACAGCGGTTTGGGCATAGAAGCCAGCGCGCGTAAAGTACGCTATGCGGTTTTATTATCTAGCGATGCCGATTTTATTTGCACCGCTCACCATCAAGATGATCAAGCAGAGACTTTATTATTGCAGCTTGCACGCGGCGCTGGCGTAAAGGGCTTAGCTGGTATGGCTGCCGTTGATGAAGCCAGAAAATTATTGCGGCCTTTGCTGAATATCAGCAGGGCAGAGTTAGAGGCATACGCTCAACAGTACAAATTGAGCTGGGTAGAAGACTACAGCAACACCAATACCCAATTTGACCGCAATTTTATGCGCCGTACGCTGTTGCCAACGTTTATGCAGCAATACCCTGCCATTAAACAAACGCTAGCACGCACGGCACAACATTTGGCTAACGCCAATAATTTATTAGATGTGTTAGCAGCGCATGATGCGCAGGCTTGCTTATCGGCCGAATTAGGTAAAAAAACCTTGGCTTTAGCGCCATTAAAACAGCTTGATTTAAATCGAATCAATAATGTATTGCGTTGGTGGCTGGCGCAAAACAATGTGCTGATGCCAAGTGCGGCGCAATTGCAGCAGATTACTCAGCAGCTATTTCATGCAAAAAGTGATGCCACAATCAAAATTCAGTTAAAAGCTGAAATCAATTTAACCTTAAGGCGTTACCAAAATTTTGCTTATTTGGTGCCTGAAATGGCAAGCAATCCAAAAATAGATGAAATTTGGCAGGGTGAGGCAGTATGCGCTTTGCCTAATCAAACGCAGCTTACTTTTAAGCAAGAATTAGGCGCTGGATTAAGCTTAAAGCTTATAGATAATAAGCGCTTAATTATTAAAAACCGTGCAGGTGGTGAGCGCATTAAGCCTGATTTGAATCGCCCCAGCCGTAGTTTAAAAACAGTGTTGCAGAGCGCTGCAATTCCACCTTGGCAACGTAGCCAGCTGCCACTTATTTTTGTGGGTGATACGCTGGCGATGATTCCCAATATTGCCGTAGAAGCCAGTTTAAAAGTGGCTGCCGATGAAATGGGCCTTGTGGTTACTTGGCAACAGCTTTAGTTTGCTTTTTTAAGCAAACTTTCCAGTTTAGGCCAAACATTTTCAAGTAATTTTGGCTGTGCGGCGGCGGTAGGGTGCAGGCCATCATCTTGAACCAATGCGCGGTTGCCAGCTACGCCATCTAAGAAAAACGGCACTAAATTCAATTTATATTGTTTGGCCAAGTTGTCATAAATGGCATAAAATTTTTGCGTATATTGAATGCCATAATTGGGCGGTATTCTCATTCCTAGCAACATCACGGTGGCGTTTTTGGCTTTGGCCAGTTTTATCATGCTGTTCAAATTACGTTGCATATCGCTCAAACTTAAGCCGCGCAAACCATCGTTGGCGCCAAGCTCTATCACCACAATTTCGGGCTGATGCATTTTAAGCATTTGAGCAAAACGGGTTAATCCACCACTGGTGGTTTCGCCACTAATGCTGGCATTTATCACTTTATACGCACTATTTTGTTGTTTTAGTTTGCTTTCTAGCAAAGCGACCCAACCTGTATTAGGTTGGATGCCATAAGCGGCCGATAAGCTATCGCCAAAAATCACGATGGTTTGTGCCGCTTGCGCAGTGCTTGCAACCAATGCGAATACAATGACACTAACCCAAGTAATAAAAAGTGATTTAAAAGAATCAAACAAACGAGAACGCATACATGTTACTTTCTGAACAGAATTTTCAAACGATGGATCGTGATTTAACAACGCGCGGCCATGCCATTTTAGCGACAAACTTATGCAAAAGTGTGGGTGAGGCGCCAAACAAAATAGACATTCTAACCAATTTGCAGCTGCAAGTGGCTCTTGGTGAGAGTGTGGCAATTGTGGGTAGTTCTGGCTCTGGTAAATCCACCTTGCTGGGTTTACTAGCAGGGCTAGATAACCCAACTAGCGGCAATGTTACTGTACAAGGCGCGGCGTTTAGCGATTTGGATGAAGATGCGCGCGCGGCTATTCGCGGCAAGCATATGGGTTTTGTGTTTCAATCGTTTCAATTGTTGCCCACCATGACAGCCTTAGAAAATGTGATGCTGCCTATGCAATTATCCAATCAAGCCGATGCCAAGCAAATCGCCATCGCCACTTTAGAAAAAGTCGGTTTAGGTTCGCGCTTAAGTCATTATCCTAAACAACTTTCTGGCGGTGAGCAGCAGCGTGTGGCCATTGCGCGCGCTTTTGCACCGCAACCGGCTATTTTGTTTGCCGATGAGCCGACTGGTAATTTAGATTTAGCCACAGGCGAGCGCATTATTGATTTGCTATTTAGCTTGAACCAGGCCGCCGGCAAAACGCTTATTTTGGTGACGCATGATGTGAAGCTGGCGCAACGTTGCCAACGCACATTAACACTTAATAACAGCCAATTATTCGAAGC
>Ga0326733_1000094_pt1 | contig 31125 bp, 26 predicted proteins | sample 14_GP2_308_FD_207946 | JGI IMG/M metagenome (GOLD analysis project Ga0326733, IMG submission 207946) | Glacier ice microbial communities from Ngari, Tibet, China - 14_GP2_30.8 | ecosystem: Environmental > Aquatic > Freshwater > Ice > Glacier | place: China: Ngari, Tibet | collected 2018-07-17
TTCTTGACCGTCTTCAGTAAAGTCAGCGATAATTTCACCGTCGCGGCGTACGATTGTACCCACTGGAACGCGAACATATTTAGCAGCGCCAGATTTACCATGACGATCACGTTTTGAACCAGCTTTACCTAAGTCGCCCTTAAGCTCTGGTTTAAAACGGAAATCAAGAAGCGTGTTAACATTTTCGCTCGCAACAAAAATGACATCGCCACCCTTGCCGCCGTCGCCACCATCCGGGCCACCCATATCGATATAAATTTCATGCCGAAAACTAACGGCTCCGTCGCCGCCGCGTCCTGCTTGTACAAATACTTTGGCGGTGTCAACGAACATAGTAATACTATAATAACATAATTGCCCCTGTTTTAACAGAGGCAATTCATTTAAATTAGATTAGGAGTCTGCTTTAACGGATATACGCATACTGGTGTACGCTCGACGAAGAGATAGTTCGTCCGGAAACAATGTTCCAACCACCACCTGAGACAGAAGCGTTCATTTCACTAACCTCAATATCACCATTTGCAAGAATTTTTTCTACAATAGCAACGTGCCCATAGCCACCTTCGTTTTGCATGATAGCACCAACCGTAGGAGTGTTTGAAACACTTAAGCGGGCCGAGCGAGCACCATTATCCCAAGTAGATGCATTACCCCATCCTGCGCTGACCTGTAAACCGAGCTCGACGCGACGATCAAATGCGTAAGCAGTACAGTTACCCTTGTAATAAGTATTTCCTGCATACATTGGAGTTCCTATTTTAATTCGCCAAGTTTTTCCATTAAAACCAGCACTATAGCCTGAACTGTAGCCAAAGCTAGCAACAGGAGCTACGTAGCCTGGACGTTCAGTATTTGGTAATTGAGCACCAGGAATCACAATCTTTAAACCAGCAGTTAAGCCACTAATTTCAAGGTCGTTATAGGTAACAATAAGTGAGCTATCGGCTTTGTACTTATCTGCAAGTGATTGAATAGTATCACTAGCCTTAACGATGTAAGCAATACCATCACGAGGCAAGATATCAATTGTTGAACCGGCGGCTAAGGTGTTTGCTGTGAGGTTATTAGCCCATTTAACCGTGTTGCTCGTAATACCGAACTTAGCAGCAACAGAATCAACAGTATCGCCAGCTACAACTGGATATTGAGTAATTTTGCGGCTTGCTTCTGATAGCTGAACAATAGCAGGTTTACTGATTGAGCTTGTTACGTCGCTTGAACTGTAATCAGTTTCGATACGTGTCGATATGGCACGTTCAGCAACTTTTGGGGCAATTGCCATGTTTGAGGCAGCCGCAACCGATGCAGCAATGTCATTAGCAATAACATCATTAACCGCAGGGCGATCGCCTGTTAAAGTAGCGCTATTTGCTAATGGGGCAGCAGAAGCGGCCGCAACACCCTGTTCAGGGGCACGGTAGCCGATTGCGATAACCGCCACTAGAAGGGCGAATACACTGGTATAAATAGCGACAGTTGATAACTTGACACGGCCTTTAGCGGACCGTTTCGTTGGTTGTGCTGCAGCTAGCGCTAGAGGCTGCGCTGCAATTGTCCCACCGTGGGTAGTTGAAACACTACCACTCGTAAAATCATTACGAATTATCGTTCTCCTGCCGCTCGGATTTCTCTCGAGGGCTTCTACCGTACTTTGTCTTGCTTCTTGTTTTTACAAAAGAAAAGGATGCGTGTCGACCAGTATTAATTAATATTATTGTAGTGTTCTTGCTTCCGTACGACATTTCAGATAGGCCCATTTGCTTGTCATTTACCACTCGCAAGTGCTACTGGCCAATTTGGCCCGAGGTATCACTAGTAGTTAGAGTCTGCAAAATGTGCTTATTCAAGTATAACAACTATGGCTTTTTTAGTCAATTTATTTTATAATTATACAAATTTGTCAAATAGGTGGTTTGAGGCCTAAATAATTTGGCACTTCACCTTACAGTGGTTCAAAATATTTGTTTCGTGCTCATCCAGGGTGCGCGCAAAGTAGGTTACGTCGTCATCTCCACTCAAGAAATACACATAATCCCCATCCGCCGGCATAGCAACTGCTCGAAGCGCTGCTAAGCCCGGAACTGCAATTGGCCCTGGAGGCAAGCCAACATAACGTCGAGTATTATACGGTGAATCGTAGTTTGGGTCGCGTGTCCCGCCCTCTTTATCGGCGATATATTGATAGGTTACATCCGAGCCTAGCTGCATATTCATTGCTAGTCGTGTATAGAATACTTGAGCAATTTGCGGCTTATCGTTTCCGCCCGACTCGCGCTGAATAATCGACGCTAGGGTTATTCCTTGATATAAGTCCAGCCCTTGTTGCTTATAAGCAGCAACTAAATTATGTTGAATGATATATTCATAAAACTCGTCAAAAGTTCGGTTTAAAATATCTTCAACACTTGCGCCACTGTTAAATTGGTAGGTTTCGCCAAAGATATACCCTTCTAAGTTAGCCGAAGCCGGCTTATTTTGAAATAAAGGGTGGTCGTAGGTTTTATTTAACCCAGCAGTTATTTCATCTTGGCCGTAGCCAGCCCTCAGTAGTACCGATGTAACGTCAATACGATTGTCGGCCTTCGACACGTTGTCAGTTAAAGTAGCGCCGGGATAAAAAGTAATACCAAACGTATCAACGCTTCCTTTCACTAAGTGCTTAATAATCTCAGGCGAAGATTCAGATGGCGATAACCGGTACGAGCCCGCCTGAAGCTGGTTCTGCACGCCATTTAAACGTGCATACCAGGAAAAAGCCGTCTTATTTCTAATAACTCCTTTGTCTTCCAGAAGTGCAGCCATGTCGCTTGGTGCGGCTGCAGGTGCGACCTCAATAACGATTTTCGAAGTATTTTCAGCATTAACTGGAGAAAGTTGAACCTGGTACCATACCCATACAGCACTAGCTGCAAGAATAGCCAGCGCAACAATACTAGCAATACCAATAAGCCATTTTTTTCGCTTACTAACCTTTTTAGCTTTAGAATTGGCATCACCAATAGGCAAAGGCGACAGAGAAACGGGAGCATCCGCTATTGGCGGTAACGGTGGCTGCTGAACTGGCCCTACGGGACGTTGCGGCAAAGGCTGCGGTGCTGGTGGCTGCACTGAATGCCGTACGGGTTTAATATCCATAGTTAGCCTCCAAATAATCTTGCAAAATAATACCAGCTGCCTGAGCGTCAATATCACCCTTTGTATACGGTTTCTTTTGAGCAATTAAACGCTGTTCAGCAATTACACTTGTCAACGATTCGTCTTGAAATACTAATTTCGGGCCAAGTTCTTCAAGTTGCTTCGCAAAGTTTTCAACGTAGTTGGTTTGAGCAGTTGTTTCGCCTTGTTGATTTCGCGGGTATCCTATTACTAAAATTTCGGCATGTTGCTGGATTACTAGCTGAGCAATGGCCGCAATCTCATTCCCGTCAGTTTCGATTGTCGTAAACGGTACCGCAATGCGCACAGAATCATCAGCAACGGCCACACCTATGCGTTTTTCACCCACATCTAAACTAATTAATGTCCGGTTACTCATCCTGCACTTTAAACTGAATAGTTATCTTATCGGTATTATTCGGAACCGTTCGTACCCAGAAGTAGGAGAATTTCACATCAACACTTTTGATGCCATTCATGGTTTCAAGAGCCTGTTGGACCTCGCCATAGCGCTGGCCTTTTATCTGTTCTTTAATGGCATCCTCGTTGATAATTGGGCCAACACTCCCCTTAGCATTTACGGAGGCTAGCATTGTTTCGCCATCTTTACGGAAGTTGCTAATTGTTGCTGCATCAACGCCAGTATTATAAACTTTTTGTACGTCTTTATCATCGAGGTTGGATTCAAGATTTTTACGAAGATAAGTGTCTAAGTCGGTTTTCGAAACTGCTTGAATTGAGTAGGTAGTTGGTACGGTAAGCCTTGCTTTACCATCGGCAGCTTCAGCGTCTACAGCAGGGGTAGATACGGCCGTACTGCGTGTAACCGTAAAACTAGTATCGATAACGATCTCACCATTAACAAATTTCTTTTTGAGCTCTGTTTTTTGAGCATCGGTTGTGGCACCTATCAATTGACCTTGGGCACGGTCGATGTCGTCGGCTGAGACAACTTTCACAACATTCGTTGTTCCGCCGCTCGTACTACCAACAATCGTAGCCATCACACCAGATGGTGCGCCGCTCATTGAGCCAGAAGCCCCGTTATAGCTTTCGCCACCAGACACAGCGGTCATTGCTACATTTGTACCGCTATAGTTTGCGAGTGTGAGCGTTACCGCCTGGTCGGTCGTAAACACCTTACCAGAACTTGTGCGCAGTTCTGTGCCGGCAGGTATTGTACCAAGCGAAGGAATAGAAGAGGTTGAAAAACGAACGGTTCCAGTCGCGGTTTCACCTATATCCTTCTGCCCAGTTGCCTCAAACTCAACCACTTCATCCTTTTGTGCTTGTTGAGACACAGAGCTCACAATACCCTTTGAAAAGTCGGTTGCTGCAGTGCCACCTAAAGTAATAGCCGAGCTAACAGGCGCGGGGGTTGTACTGGCAGTAATAATAACCGTTGCAGCTGGGGCGAATACAAACATCCATACAAGCAATGCGATAAGTCCAACACCACCGGTAATACCCAACAATAGTTTCTTTCGAAAAGAGTCGAAATTTGGAATTTTTGGCTTTTTGGCATTTTTAGCTAATCTTGCCATAGCAGACTTTGCAACTGTTGAAGAAGCAACCGGCCCTGAAACCATTTCACCATCAATATCAAGGTCAGTAGCATCGATATCATCACTACGCATAGAAGATGCGGCTACGGCTGTACCGTCTTTTACCTTGACCGTTTTTGCATGGTCGCCGACCGGTAGTTGTGAACCATCAATAATGTCATCGCCTTCATCAACAACTAAAGCAGCGACTTCAGCAATTTCGGGTTTAGTTTGCAAGTTTTTAGCAACGGGAATTTTAGCACTTGCAGCTAATGCTACCAGTGCCTGATTATTTGTAATAAGAACCAATGTCTTTTTCTCGTTACGGGCCATTCGGTCAATAAGACGCAAATTAACGGCACTCTGCAGTGAACCAGCCCGTTTAGGTGGTACCAAGGCGACGATTTTTTCTTTGGCTTTTTTTATTTTTCCAATAATAGCCGTAACGTCGTCGTCAACATCTATGTAAATAACGTCTTTATTCATACTAAATTTTCAGGAGCCGATTAAATTTATCCTTTATCGAATCTCCCTCACCACTCCCTAATAGTGTATCATATCCAACCCTCAGCAAACCCATGGCGGTAATGAAGGTGTGGTCATTAACATCGCCAGTAGTATCGGCAACACCAATAACTTCAGAGGGGTTAATGTGGTGTACAGTTGGTTTTTTAGTAAATGGCAAATCTTTATGCCAGCTACTGCCGTTCAGTGCGACCACCAGTGCTTCGAGGCTTGAACCACCACCACATAGCAAAATTCGATTCGGTAGGTGGTCAACAGAATCAAATTCGCTTAAAGCTAATTCAACACCAGCAATCCAAACTTCAAGGGTTTTATCGATAGCATCACTGACTTCTTTTTTAACAGAGGCTTTAATTTGTTCGTGGTCGATGTTTACTTTAAGCTTTTCAGCGTCTTTATACGGCAGGTTCATGTCGCTGGCAATTGTTTGCGTAAAGCTTCGTCCACCAATACCAAACATTTTCGTACCTTCAACACCACCGTCATTTACAACTGCAATGTCAGTAGTACCACCACCAACGTCGGCAAGAATAGCAGTAAAGTTACTACTAGCGTCGTTTCCAAGTACACTACGGCTCACCGCGAATGGTTCAGCCGCCACGGCCAAAAGGTCTAACGAAAGCTCGTCAGCGACACGTTCGAGGGCTCCAATGTGAACCATTGGTGCAAAAGCGGTGTAGATTTGCACTGCAACATCGCGACCCTGAAAACCGATCGGGTTACTGACTTTATATCCATCAATATGAATACCCACCAAGGCGCTGTTTACAAGCTTTACTTCAACCTCTTCATTACCAGTTTCGAGGGCAATTTGTTTTTGAGCTTTAATTTGTGCCCGTTCTTGAACCTTCTCAATAATAAATTCCATTTCAGAATCGTCTAGTGGACGATCTGGTTGTGGACGACGGTAACGAATAGTATCAGTTACGCCCTTTACTAGTTCGCCAGCAATACCAATAATCACTCGTTTAGCCTGTAGCCCTGCTTGGTCTTCGGCGTCTGCCAAAGCTGCCTCACAGTTGCGCACTACGCCAGCAATATCGGCAATTGCCCCGGAATGCATATCACTCACCTCTTGACGAGCGCGCCCAACACCAACAATCTTAAGCTCATCACCTTCAATTTTTGCTATCAGCGCTTTTACGAATTCGGTTCCTATATCTAACGCCAAGATATAATCGTCGTTTGACGGTTTACGTTTTGCTCGGAATTTTTCTAATACCATATTGCTGTCCATTATAGCACTAGGAGCGAGCAAAAAGCTTGCGCTTAATCTCAAGCACCTGTAATTATTGAATTTTAGTTATATTTATGCTATAATATTCGCATGTCGGAAATTCGTCCTATTCGCGAACGAGAACTCCTGGTCGATGATGATGTACGCACTGTACTTCGTCGCCAACTCGACCCTCTTATTACAAATGCCTTGAATTCGCGCGGCTACACTGAAGAACATTCACCGATAGGTCGTATTACGCTTGATTCATTTGCAGTAATTCCTAGCAATACGTTCTTAACACAATTTAAAAGGGCTCGATTCGCAGGTCTTGCAGTCAACACAACACACGATATAAAAGATAGCGAGAAACAGCTAGTAAAAAGCAGCCTTGAGCTTTCAAATATCGGCGGTTTCAGCACATCAAGATTTATTAGCCTCGGCGACCACTTTTTTACTCAAACAAGTCAAGCAGCTGAAAGCGAGAAGAAAAATCCAAAAAATGAGGTCGATAAAAAATCGGCTGCAGATATTTTACAAGATATTCGTGCTCATACCATGCTCGGCTACGATAGCTCAGATGTAATGATGCAGCCATCACATACAATTGAAGAGCTTGAGGATTTGCATGCATCTCGAAACGTCGATATACGCGCTCACTACCAAATGCTTACATCACCAGAACACGGTGATATTCAAATGAACATTGGTGAAAGTTTTGAATTACGCGACGTTAAATCAAGAAACAGAATCCAAAAAAAGCGCGTAAACACCAAAAAGTTTTTTGAACTAATTGCGCGACAACCACTTATGAACGGTACATCAACGGTAGGCGTAAGTTATCGTTCCAGTAAAAATAACTCTGAAGTTAAGCTCACTGCAATTATCGAAGATACCAACTATTCGAACGAGGAAAAACAAATTATGTACGACGAGATGGTTTATAAATTCCAAGAACAAGACGTTACGAAGTTTGGCCGTGGTGTTATGCAAAACCTAAAAGCAATTGCCGATTCTGAATCAAATATTATTCGCTTGGGCTAGACAAGCACCGCTTTAACCCGCCGAATACCAGCACTCGAAGCTTCTTCTTTGGTAATTTTAAATGCCTTACCGTCTTCGGCCAATTGGCCGGTGTGGTCAACGTGAGGGCCTCCGCAAATTTCGAAACTGACGCGCTTTTCGTGTTCGCCCATTTGGTACACCTTAACGGTTTCGCCGTACTTGTCGCCAAAGGCACCAATAGCGCCCATTTCAAATGCTTCCGTTGTTGGGTATTCGCTAAACGAAACAGGAATGTCCCATGAAATCCATTCGTTTACTAACTTCTCTACTTCATCAAGTTGTTCGCGAGTAACTTTTTCGCCATTATTAAAATCAAAACGTAAACGTTCTTCAGTGATGTTGCTACCGTGTTGAGTAACATGTTCACCCACTACTTTTTTAAGGGCAGCATACATAAGGTGGGTTGCTGTGTGGTATTTCATATGTTGCAACGTTTGGCCACCTAAGCCACCTTTAAAGGTGCCTTTGGCTGCAGTTTGCGAACGGACTCGCTGTTCAGCCATTTTATCGTCAAATTCTACGCGCCAGTTTTCAGATAATGTAATCTCTTGCTTGTAAGCTTCTTCGGTCGAAAGCTCAACCGGGAAACCGAAGGTGTCATAAAGTGTAAACAGTTCAGAACCCGTAATACCAGTTTCAGCAAACTTCTCAAGTTGCTTGAGGCCTTTTCGGAGTGTCTGGCGAAATACCTTTTCTTCTTTTGAAAGGGTTGCAATAATCTCATCTCGAGCCGCGGCAACTTCCGGATAATCGGTTGCATACAAATCGGCAATAACAGGCACAATTTCTTCGAAGAAGTTCTGCTCAATACCTAAGTCAAAAGCAAACCTAATTGCCCGGCGAAGTAGCCGGCGCATTACATAGCCCTGCTCTTTGTTGGCTGGTTTTACGCCATCAACAGCTAAGAATGCTGCCGCCCGTAAGTGGTCGGCAATCACGCGCATACTAGCGGTGTTGCTTTCGTAATGCTTGCCGCTGAGTGTTTGGACCTTTTCAATAATTGGCCACAAAAGACTAATCCGAAATACATCCGGGCTGTTAATACTGGCAGCTGCAATGCGCTCTAGGCCACCGCCAAAGTCGACGTTTTGTTTTTCAAGTGCAGTAAAGCTGCCGTCTCCGTTGCGCCGATATTGCATAAACACTTGGTTACCAATTTCCATAAATTGGCCACTATCGCTGGCAGGGTGCGCCAGGCCATAACCGTCAGCGTGGTTTTCAGGCCCAAAGTCGTAGAACACTTCGCTGTCAGGGCCACATGGGTCGCCGATAGGAGTTTTTTCAAGCCCACCGCCGCGGCTCCACCAATTTTCACCATCATCATAAAAGAAAATTCGTTCGCCAGGTTTAATGCCGCGAGCATCGCCATCGGCCTGTGAACCAACTTCAACAATGTCAGCCTGAATGCCGCGTTCAGTAAATACTTTTTGCCAAATATCAGCCGCTTCGTTATCGCGCGGAATACCGTTTTTCTCGTTGCCTATAAAAGCTGTAACGTAGATTTTGTTTGGGTTAAGCCCAACAACATCAATTAAGAATTCAGAGAACCAGCGAATTTGCTGTTCTTTGAAGTAATCGCCCATGCTCCAGTTACCAAGCATTTCAAAGAAAGTAGTATGACGGTTATCTCCGACATCTTCAATATCTTGAGCACGCAAACACGTTTGGCTATCAACTAAACGAACCCCAGATGGATGTTCTTGCCCCAGCAAGTACGGCAGCAAAGGTTGCATGCCGCTACCAGTAAATAAAGTTGTTGGGTCGTTAAAGGGAATTAGTTGAGCACGCGGAATAATTGCATGGCCACGTTCGTTAAAGAACTCGAGGTACGAGTTGCGGATTTCTTGAGCATTCATAAGGGTAAGTGTACCATTTTTAGCTTCAAACAAAAAGCCACCTCCGGGTGGGCGTGAGGTGGCTTTTAATGACTTGAAGTTTATCTTACATTTTCAAGTAAACAGGTGCTTGTAATAAAGTGCCCCTCGCAGACGAAGTCAATCAAGACACTTTACTTGTACACTATAGCGATAGTAGCTTAAAAAACACTTAAGCTATGATGCCGCCGCCTACACAAAGCTCGCCGTTATAAATAACAACCGACTGCCCAGCAGCAACGGCTCGCTCGGCGTTATTCAAAGTAAGCTCAACGGTTGCGTCCTCGTTGAATGAAAGTTGAGTTGGAACAAGCGGCGCACGATGCCGAACACGCACCTGGTACTCGCCCGCTTGTGGAGTGTCGTTAATCCAATGAGCACTTGTGAGCGTAAGCTTTGGCCGCCATAACGATTCATCGTTCAGGTTTGTTGTAACGTAGACTTCATTTTTGTCCATGTCCTTGCCCACAACATAGTACGGCAGCCCGCCGCCAACATCCAGGCCATGCCGTTGACCAATTGTATAAAAAATCGCTCCATCATGTTGGCCAAGCACTTTGTTGGTTTGCTTATCAATAATCGCACCAGCCTTCTGCTCGACATACTGGCTTAGAAATTCACGAATACCAATTTGGCCAACAAAACAAATGCCTTGACTGTCTTTTTTAGTAGCAGTAAACAAACCACGTTCTTTTGCCATTTCACGAACGACAGGTTTTGTGAATTCGCCTAGGGGGAATACTGTCTTGCTTAAAGCTTCCCCTGTTACCCGATAAAGAAAATAGGTCTGATCTTTATTCGTATCCACAGCCTGCAGTAGCTCGCCACCAGAATTGGTTTGTTGTCTCGCTCTTGCGTAGTGTCCGGTCGCAATTAAATCAGCCCCATCTTCTAGCGCAGTTTCCAGAAAAATTTTAAATTTAACCTCCTGGTTGCACATAATATCGGGGTTCGGCGTGCGGCCGAGTTTATATTCATCAATCATATAGTCAACAACTTTTTGTTTGTATTCATTTTCAAAATCAAAAACTTTAAAATCGATTCCAAGTTGCGTAGCGACGCGTTTTGCATCGGCCAAGTCATCGGCCCAGGGGCATTTCATCCCTGGTAAATCTTGGGTCCAGTTTTTCATGTATACACCCGTAACATCATAGCCTTGTTCCACTAAAAGGGCTGCCGTTAACGATGAATCAACACCGCCACTCATGCCTACATATACTTTGGTCATGAGGTTGCTCCAAAATAAAATGCAACAATTTTTACTAATTCACCACCAGCCAACCACCATCCGCGGGGGGTCGCCCACCAATACCATCCCCAGTCGCCGTCTTGGGTTACAGGATAGTTACGTATTGTTGCAGATTCAGCAAGTTTATTAAACTCAAGGCTAGCGCGTCGTTGGTGGTACCCGGAGGTTACCAGTATAATGTCGTTATATCCACGTTCCGCAAAAATTGTTTTTGTATTCTTTGCATTTTCTTGTGTCGATTCTGAATATTCATCGATAATTATTGCTGAAGTTGGAACACCAGCTTGAACGGCTTGGCGCTGCATTGCTTGGGCATTGCTTGGGCCAGTTTTATCCTGGGCTGCGCCAGAAAAGATTAACGTGTCTGACCAGCCATTTTTATACAAGTTAATTCCAGCCTCAGTACGAGCCTGAGTATCCCCACCACTTACTACTACAATTGCGTCGGAAGCCACACATTCGCTATTAACACTTGGCTCGGTATTACAACCTATAAAATTATTTGGTTGAAGGTATACGCTAATTAATACAACAAAGAGACCAACTAAAAAAATCATTGAAATTAGCCACTTCATGAGCGACCAACCCGAGCGTACTCTTTAGCTACTTCTTCATTAATAATATCTGCTGCTGCCAGGCAATTTTCCTCGTTCGAAAGGTGGCCTAACGTTAAACGCAAGCTCCCGTCGGCAACTTCAGGGGCCAGGCCAATTGAAGTTAATACGTGCGAACGTGTGCCTTTATTTGCCGCACAGGCGCTGCCGGTCGCAACTAGCACGTTCCGATTTTCCAGGCCGAATAGTACTCTCTCGGCATCAAGCCCAGGGAACGATATATGCAGGTGTCCAGCTAGGCGGTGGCGTTGGTGCCCAGATAGAACAGCTTTAGGAAACGCTTCAATTAATTTCTTCTGCATTGAATCGCGTAATTTCATAAGTCGCTTTGATTCAAACCCACGATGCTCATCGGCTAACTCCATAGCTTTAGCAAACCCAATAGCTCCGGCTACATTTTCGGTGCCACTACGAATACCCCGCTCTTGGCCGCCACCAACTATATACGGTTTCAGCTCTACAAAAGGTGCCGACCATAAAAGCCCGACTTGCTTTGGGCCGTATACCTTTGCGGCGTTCAAAGTTAATAAATCGACACCTAACCGAGCCACGTTAACATCAAGCTGCCCTACACCTTGCGAAGCATCGCTATGTAAGTAAATAGGTGTATGGTCGCCGCGTGCCAAACGGGCATCGCGTTCTTTTTTAACTACTTCGGCAATATCTCGCAGTGGTTGGATAGTTCCAACTTCATTATTAGCCAACGCAATGCTTACTAGTCTGGTATCGGGGCGAATTGCAGCTCGCACCGCCTCGGCAGTAACAACAGCACGATTGTCCGCTTCTACAATGGTATGGTCAAAGTTTTTAGCCGCCGCCAGTACCGCGTGATGCTCGATGTTAGCGGTAATAATATGGCCACCGACGCTTGAAAATGCTAAATTAATCGACTCTGTCGCACCAGCAGTAATAATAATGTCATCACCGCGCGCGCCAATTGCTCGGCCAATAGTATCTTTGGCTGCTTCGTAGGCACGCCGCACCATAATTGCTGGTGCATAAGGGGCCGATGGGTTATAAAAATCATCAGAAAAGTAAGGCATCATTGCCTTTAGAACTTTGGAGTCAAGCGGCGTTGCCGCCGCATGATCGAGATAAATCACCTGGTTATTCACTCTCCTTATTATAGCGTATAGACGGCTAGGCGGCTAAGTCGTAATCGTCTTTTGCCGAAAGTTCAACTAAGGCTTCGTCGAAAGGATATAATTCATGCATCACAGCATGCTCATACGCCTGTACCGCGTTAACGAAATACATATCTTCACCTGGAGTGAACGGAACGACACGTCCCTGATATGATTTTTGGATATTAAAGTCAGATACTTGATAGTGAACGGCAGAATCAACAATTGACACATTTTTACCGTCAGACCACCCGAAGAACCACTCGTGGCTTTCGCTCCAAAATCTTAAATCGTGCGCTGGGTCTTGCTTTTGAAGAATACGACCACCAATTTTACTTTCTTTTTCAATAAGTTCAGCCATAATTGGTTTAGGAGCTAAAATTAAGGATTTTATTGACTTCATCCAAGGTCGTTTCGCTTCTTCAATCTCAATCGCTGTGTAACGATATGAATCTAATCGATTTTCAATTTCTTTAATAAAGTGAAAAGGCGCAGGTTGCGTCTCGGGTGTACGTTGTTCGGTAGCGGGTCGTGTTGAAGAGCCCGCAAATTGTTCAGCTTCAGAAGATAGTTGCGGTGTCGGTTCTTGGAACGCACCAGGTATTGTATATTGTCCGTTTGCCATATAAAATTGTTCCGTTAAGTTGTGGAATTTTTGTGGTGATATTTTGGTTTAAGAGAAGCTATTTAAATAGTAAATAACTTACGGGCGTTTGCGGTGGTTGCATCAGCAATGTCTTCGAGGCTTATGCCTCGTCGATTTGCGTGATATTCAGCAACAAGCTTTACATACGCGGGCTGGTTTACTTTACCACGTAATGGCGCAGGCGTCAAGAAAGGTGCATCGGTTTCAAGCAATAACCGGTCTAAGGGTATGGAATCGAAGGTATTTTTCTGTACTTCGTCCTTTGTAAAAGTACTGATGCCATTCACTCCAATATATAGCCCGCGCTCAAGCGCTTTCTGTAAATTCGCACTCGTGTCGGTAAAACTATGCATTTCACCGCGAATTCCTGGATATTTATCAAAAATAGGCCAAAAATCATCAAAAGCTTCCCGAACGTGAAAAATAATCGGTAAATCATGGCGAAGCGCAATTTGGATTTGAACTTCCAAAGCCTCCATCTGTACTTCACGAGAGCTATGGGTATAAAAATAGTCCAACCCAATTTCACCAACGGCAACAATTTTTGAAGAAGTGCCCGCTAAATCGTTTATTGCACTATACCCATCTTTTGTATCGTGGGGGTGCACACCAATCGCGGCGTAGGCTTCTTGGTGCAGCCTAACAAAATCAATCGCTAGCCTAGAACTTTCTTCAGAAGTACCAATACAAATATATTCGCCGACACCAGCCTCAGCGGCATCTTCAAGAACCTTATCAATAGACAGCTCGTAAGGTTCGTGAATATGACAATGCGTATCAATTAACATTATAGTTTAGGTGCGCGTGGATCAGCGGTATGAATATAACGCTTTGGAAATAGCACGCCCTCGGATGGCTTTACGACACCGGTTTCGAATGTCTCGTGAATAAAAGTAGCAGTACCCGGCATGAATGGAATTAATAAATCGCCAATTTGCACTAAAGCGCCGGCACAGTGTGCCAAAATTTCAGCAAGGTGCGGCGCAGCTTCAGGGTCAGACCCCAGGCCCTTGGCGACAACCCATGGTTTCACGTTATCGATATATTGGTTGAGGCTTCGAATTTTATTCCACACTTCATCAATCGCTTTGTTAAACTCGAGGCTTTCCATTGCTCGATGATAGTTCGTCATGTCGTGCTCGGCCTGATGAGACTCACCAATAACCCCTGCTTGATAACGAAGAATCATACTCGAAACGCGTTGAATCAAATTACCCAAATCATTACCGAGTTCACTGTTATAAGCAGTTTCAAACTTTTCCCAAGTAAAGTCGCCGTCGTCTTGAGTTGGAATGTGGCGAGAGAAGAAATAGCGGAAAGCATCAAGACCGTATTGATCAATGATTTCGTTAGGGTCAATAACGTTACCTACACTTTTGCTAATTTTTGAACCAGCAATATTAACGAAGCCGTGTACTAACATCTTTTTAGGCAATTCAAGCCCAAGGCCTAAAAGCATCGCAGGCCAAATGCCGGCGTGGAAACGAAGAATGTCTTTTCCGATTACCTGCACATCAGCTGGCCAAAAACTTTTGTATTCTTCTAGGCGATCGGGGTAACCGAGTACAGTAATGTAATTAGCAAGTGCATCAAGCCATACGTACATAATTTGCTCGGAATCACCTGGCACAGCAATACCCCAGGTTAGATTCTTTTTAGGGCGTGAAATACTTACATCGGCCAAGCCGTCTTTAATAAGTTCCAAAAATTCAGTTTTTCGAAACTCTGGAAAAATTTGCATCGTACCGCTGTTGAGCGCTTCTTTAATTTGGTCAGTAAATACACTCGTTTTGAAAAAGTAATTATCTTCACTTACTTGATCGAATGGCTTTTGGTGGTCGGGGCAGATACCGCCGAGTGCTTGCACTTCGTTGTCCGTAAAGAATGCCTCGTGCCCCATACAGTACCAACCGCTGTATGTGCCTTTGTATATATATGGTTTTAATTGTTCCCAGATATATTGAACTGACTGTACATGATGTTCGTCAGTAGTACGGACGAAATCTGTGTATTGAGCGCCAACTTTTTTAATAAAATTCTCAAAGTTAAGGTACATTTTATCAGTATACGACTTCGGGTCGAGCCCTTCTTCGGCAGCTTTAACTGAAATTTTGTTACCGTGTTCATCTGTACCAACTTGGAAACGAACTTCGTGGCCATTTTGACGTTGGTATCGCGTCCAGATATCAGCAAGCATGTAATCGATTGCGTGGCCAATATGAGGAGCACCATTCACGTAAGGAATAGCAGTGGTGATGTAGAGTTTTTTCTGTGGTTGTTCCATTTAAGTCCATTGTACCAGATTGAAGCTAAATCGTCAGGGGTCTAGCGCCCATCGGCCCTTGACCAGTCGGTAGCAATGTCAAACCCTTCCGGGTGCTTAAGCGCAAAACCACCGGTATCGTACACTTTCGCCATACCAACACTGGTTTCAGTAAGTGAGCAACGAGGATAACGCCCTAGATTAGCCGCAATAATTACATAGCCATCACGGTCAACCTTAATTCCATCAAAGCGCACTTCGTAATAACCACCCTGTCCGCATGCTTGCATTACTCTGCTCATATTCAAATCGTAATATGTCTCACGGTGCGTTACACCCTTACCGTCAGTCCACATCTGCGCGCCCTTTGATTCTGTAAGGGCATTAGGGCCGTTCTTTATACCCACAACTTCAACTTGTTTAACAGGTTGCTTAGTAACAATACTGGCTATTTGTTTGCGCGAAATTTCTGCACCTTCCTTTACCTCAATTTCGTAGGTAAGTGTTTCTGTACCCTCTACACCAACAGAACTAACTACTTTGTAACCTACTAATCTGTCGGCATCAAAAATTTGTTGTTTACTAAACGCAATTGGACGGTCAATCGTAATAGTTTGTTTTCCTTCTTGCCATACGCGCACTTCCATACCAGCGGTGATAGGGGTTAATTCTGCAACAGATACTTGCCCATTTACGCCAAGCACAATGCCTTTTTCTTTCAACATACCACCTACTGTTTTGCTTTGAGTACGAATTTCAGTTTTTTTACTATATAAATCGAGGATTATAGGAATGGCTCGGCTAATGCTCATTTGCAAGCCAGCACCATCGCCCACAAAATCATTTGAAGGCTTTAAAGTTGCAACGTCCTCGGGGTACATGGCAATGCCGGCATCTTTTGCAATACGTTCAGGCACTTGATAGGGCGACATAACTTTTACCCGCGTCGTGCCGTCCGTAACAAACACAGGCCGAGCCCGATAAATATTCACTTGGTAATCGTCGGCGACAAGTTCTTCGTTTCGTGATGGTTCAACGGTATCGCGCGGGTCAAGTTCAATACCGTTATCTTTCAGTGCTTCGATGACAGTTTTTTTGTCAGTTAAAAATGAACTTTCGGTATTGCGGTCGTATACGGTAATAAGCCGCTTTGCGGCGGCTTTTTCAACTTTTTCTGTTTGAGCATGGGTACTTCCATTAAAGCTAAGGAAAGATACAACTGAAACAAGAGCGATTAAAAACAGCCCAATGTACAAACTGTTCGCTATAAAAAAATTTTGTGCCCAACGTTTCATACAAGAAGATGCTACCTCTACTATTTGCTTTTAATTATACCATTGAACTATAGCTATGCTATAACTCTGTTACCGCTACGGCCGCAGTTAATCGCAACCAATCATCTAAGGAAAGTTGTTCAGCTCGGTCATCGGGGCTAATGCCATTGCTTTTAAGCAATTCTTCGGCCTCTAACTTAGATATATGTAAACCGCTTGAGATACTAGTTCGCAGTTTCTTGCGCTTGGCGGAAAAACCAGCTTTTACTACTCTAAAGAATAATTTTTCTTCTTCTGGGCTTACCAGCGCTGTTTTACGAGTATTGAGCACTACTACTTGGCTATCTACTTTAGGTGGCGGCGTAAAGAACCTAGCTGGCACAACGTCGCTGAGTTCTACTTCAGCATAAATTTGTGCACTGACTGCTAAAATACTCATGTCTCCAGGTTTTGCCGCCAACCGTACGGCAACTTCTTTTTGGATGAGTAACACAATAGTACGGGGTTTATTTACGGCCGTAGTAAGAAGCTGAATAATTTTTGAAGTAATGTAATACGGAACGTTAGCAACCACTACATAGTTTTTAGGCAACCTGGTTAAATCAAAAGAAAGAATATCTTGGTTTACCACTTCAAGCGAAGTTCCAGGAAACTGGCCGGGCAGTTTAGCAGCTAGTTCTCCATCCAGTTCAACGGCAATAACTTTTTTAGCGCGTCGAAGTAGTTCGCTGGTAAGCGTACCAAGGCCTGGGCCAATTTCCAGCACCACATCATCGGGGCTAATATTTGCGTCATCGGCAATATTAGCAAGGACGTCTCGGTCTTTGAGCCAGTGTTGTCCAAGTGATTTTTTAGGAGCTACCATTTAATACCACCGGTTCACTTGCCAAAAATTATATGCTTTTTCCCAGCCACCATAGCGACCATTCACATAGTTATTCATCCAGTTAAGCGCAACAACTGGGTTGCTCCAATTTGGGCCAAGCTTGCTGCATGGTAATGCTTGGGCTAACCCACAGGCACCGGATGACTTGTTGACAGCATTCGGGTTCCAACCACTTTCTTTAGCGACCATGAAATCTGCATGGCCCCAACTTTCTTGTGGAATATTTGAAGCAGCCAACCACTCACTTTTTGTACCGCCACCTGTGTATGCAATAGTTTTCGGCTTTGAACCAATAATTTCAACTTGCGTTTGTGGTTGCGTAGTTACAATAGCGGCGATCTCGGTTCGGGCAACTTCTTGGCCGTTAATAACTTCTATTACGTAAGTAGCCGTGCGTTGTCCAGCAACTCCGGGGGTTTGGATCGCACTGTAGCCAACAGTACGGTCAGCATCTTTAATTTTTTCTACACCAAACGCAACTGGTTCTTCGACACTAATAGTCTGTTTACCTTCGCGCCATAAACGAAGTTCCATACCTTCAGTGATCGCTGTTGAATTGGGTAACGAGGCACGGTCGTCATCAGCCAGTGTTATTCCCTTTTCTTTTAGCATATCGCCAACAGTCGCTTTTTGGGTACGAACTTCGGTTTTTTTACCATATAAATCAAGTACGAATGGGGTGGCCCGGTTAATTTGAAGATCCAAGCCAGCGCCGTTGCTAATTATATCGCTCGAACGAGTAAGGCTGGTAGTATCTTCGGAGTATAAAGAAATCCCGACATCGGCAATAATTTGCTCGGCTGTTTGGTATGGTGTTACCACCTTAAGCCGAGTTGAGCCGTCAATTACCGTTACTGGCCGAGCCCTGTAAATATTTACCTGGTAATCGCTGGCAACAAGTTTTTCGTCTATCGCTGGCTCAACGGCATCATGCGAATCAACCTCAATGCCAATTTCTTTAAAAGCATCTTTTAAAGTATCGGCATTAGTAAGAAATACTGTTTCTTTGCCACGGTCGTGTACAGAAATAAGGCGACCCGACTGGTTGTCGGCTGAAGCCGGTTGAGTAACTATATTCACGGCTAATACGCCAACAAGCCCTAAAACAGCAAGGCTTACAGAAATAAACGTGGTGGATGTACGTAAACGTAGTCTCATGCAGAAATTAAAACAGTCCCTAACAGTGTATACAGTCTTATGTATTTTCTATTGTTCTTAGTATATCACTAAAGCTTTTGTAAATGGGCGTATTCAGCGTTTAATTTTTTAGTTTGACCACTGATAAATGCGATAGTAACCGCCATTCCATCAACGTCAATAATTTCACCATCGCCAAAGGCAGATGAACGAACTTTATCGCCAATTTCAAAGCCGACTTCATCCGTATAGAACGGCTCATCGGGCTGGTAGCCCATAATACTTGGCTCTGGGTTAGTCATGGCAACTTGGTCGCCCATATCGGTAATAAAGCGCGACATCGGGTTGTAGCCTCGTTGGCCAAATTGAAGACGACTATAGGCATAACTAAGGTGCAGCTCTTCTCGAGCCCGCGTCATACCTACATAACAAAGGCGTCGCTCTTCCTCTAGGTCAGCTGGGCTAGCGTCGAACACACGAGCATGTGGCAAAATACCTTCTTCCATGCCAACCATAAATACCACTGGAAACTCTAGGCCTTTGGCAGCGTGCAGTGTCATTAAGGTAACCGTATCGTCATCTTTCTGGCTATCCACGCTCGACATCAAAGCAACTTCTTCGAGGAAGTCTGAAATGCTTGTAAAGTTTTGAGCATCTGAAAGCAACGAACCAAGGTTCTCTTCGCGATCTTCAGCTTGCGGAGTGCCGTCGAGAACAAAATCTCGATAGCCAACCAGTTTAATTACAGAATCGATAAGCTCGGCTGGGCTAACTTCTTCGGCTTTTTCGCGCAGGCTTTGGAGTTTCTCGCCCAACCTGGTTAATGCAGCCTTTGCCCTACCGGTAACAATATTTTCAGCTTCAACCCGAACTAAGGCTTCAATAATATCGACCGGTTGGTTTGATTGCCAATTCAAAAAACGCTCTAAACTAGTTGCACCGACCCCACGGGTTGGTACGTTGGCAATTCTGCTAAAACTCATGCGGTCGTTCGGTTGATAAATTAACTTTAAATAAGCAATAATATCTTTAATTTCCTTACGGTCGTAGAAACGAACACCACCCACAATTTGATATGGCACGCGTGATTGCAAAAAAGCACGCTCTAAAGTGTAACTTTGGGCATTCGTACGGTATAAAACAGCAAAATCACTATACTGACGGGCAGCGATCATTACCTGAGCCGAAATTCGGTCAGCCACTTGTCGTGCTTCTTCGGCTTCGTCGTATACACCGTGCACCTGTACCGGCGCGCCGCTTCCTTCGGCTGTCCACAATTTTTTATCGGTGCGCTGAGTATTTTTGGTAATAACTTGGTTTGCTGCTTCCAAAATATTACCTGTGCTACGGTAGTTCTGTTCAAGCTTTACTACCTTTGCGCCAGGATAATCACGCTCAAAGTTTAAAATGTTCGTAAAATCAGCCCCACGCCAACTGTAAATAGACTGCCAATCATCACCCACCACACAAATATTTCGTTCGTCGTTGGTTAATAATTTCACCAGCTGGTATTGGGCGGCGTTTGTATCTTGGTATTCATCAATCATGATGTGCTTAAAATGTGCTTTCCATTTGTTGCGAATTTCATTATTAGATTGCAACAAATTAACCGCCTCGAGCAATAAATCATCAAAATCGAGTGCTTTTGCTTCTTTGCGGCGCTTTTCGTATAACGCATATACTTTGGCGACACTTTTTTGGAACGGGTAGTTAGCAGAAGCCTCGAAATCTTCTGGGCCTTGCATGGCATTTTTTGCAGCTGAAATTGCGCCACTCACCGCTGAGGGCTTCATTTCTTTGTCGGTGATTGAAAGCTGCTTCATAGCTTGTTTTACTAAGCCTTTACGGTCGTCTTCGTCGTAAATTACAAAGTTGCTGGGTACGTCGATTACATTACCGTCCATGCGGAGTAACCGTACGCAAATACCATGGAAGGTACCCATCCAAGGCATAAACGAACGGTCGTTTGGCTGGTTAATTAAATGCGATAATCGCTCACGCATTTCTTTAGCGGCTTTATTGGTAAAAGTAACCGCTAAAATTTGGCTTGGCCAAATACCTTTTTCGGCAATAAGTAAGGCAATTCGATGGGTCAGGGTTTTGGTTTTACCACTTCCGGCGCCCGCTAAAATCAAAAGCGGCCCCGACGTTGTCAGAGCAGCTTCGCGCTGCGCATCGTTTAATTCCCCAAGGATATCCATTCTTACTAGTATAACGGAGCTATGGTCGATAGCCTAGGCTAAAGCATAGGTAATACGTAGGTAAATACTGCCCAGCCACCGCCGGCACCTAACACCACTAGAAGCAAAATCATAATGACAGTAAGCCAACCCGATTTCTTTTTGACTGGTGCGCTTACAGCTTGGTGATACGATTCAGTATCGTACATAGCACCAGATTCTTGCTGAGCGCTGGCCTGCTCTTTGTATTGGGGAGTGATAGATGTTGGGCCGATTGGTTCGGTAACAACTGGCTGAAATGCTTCACTGAAACTTTTTGGCTCGGTAGAAGTATCTTCAGTAATTACAGGCTGCTCAGCTTCGAATGGTTTTAATTCGACTTCATCAGATATAACGCCAGTGGCAGTAAAATCAATTGGGTCTGGCAGTGCGGTTGCTTCAATACGTTCTTGAACCTCAGGCGCTTTAAGTAACGGTTCATCCGGTTCATCAAGCAAACCCTGAAAGTCAAAACTAGCTACAACAGCAGTTGATTCAGCTGGGGTAACTTCCCCACCACCAAGTGGACGCTTTTCAACCTTAGCATCTTGAATAAAAGGCGATTCAAGTGGCTCGTTCCAGGCCGCTTGTTCAGCTGCTTTGGGAATAATAACTTCTGGTTTCATTTCGACTGTTGGCTCTGGCTTGCTTTCAACCCTACTAGCCGGAACGTGTAAACGCATGTCTGACGAAGAGTGTACCATATCCATAAAGCGACCAGAACTTCGACGAGCCGCCGGAGCTATAGGGGGCGTTGGGGCTGAAGATACCACCGGAGAACTAGCCGGTACTGATGTTTGGGCTGAAGGTAAGCCAGAAACCGTTGTTCGCTCAACAACGTTAAACGATGACACACTAGGTACTACCGGTGCCTCATTTACAGGCGTTTGGGAAACCGGCGTGTTATTGCCACCAATAGCGCCGTTAACAGCTCTGTCTAGCTCATCAAAATCAATATCAGACATAATCCCACCTACCTACTTACTTTTTAACGCTGTTATATGCTTTTTCAACAATTGTACTGAAAGCTTTTTCATCTAAACTGGCACCGCCAATTAATAAACCGTCAATTTCACTCAGTGCCAAGTAATCAGCCGCGCTGTCAGCTGTAACACTACCACCGTACAAAACTTGTACTTCATTAGCTGCTTTGACCCCGTAAAGGTGCTTTAACTGATGACGAATCGTAGCAACAGCATCTTTCACATCACCCGGAACGGCATTCTTGCCTGTACCAATAGCCCAAACGGGTTCGTAGGCAATAACAACTTGAGGTAATTCTTCACTAGTAATGTTAGCAAGGCCGCCAATAAGTTGGTCGTGAATAACATCGCGAGTTTCACCAGAAGTGCGTTCATTGGTTGTTTCACCAACACAAAGGATTGGGCGAATGCCATTGCGAATAGCGGCCTGTACTTTGGCGCGAGTGTCTTTGTCTGATTCATTAAAAACATGTCGACGCTCAGAGTGGCCAACCAGGCCATACTGCACAATCCCGCTAAGGGCTGTGGCAGATACTTCACCCGTGTATGCACCGTGGTCGCGCCAGTAAAAGTTTTGGGCAGCCATTTTAAATTGCTTGTAATTAACTTGCAGGCTCAGTGTTTGCAGTGCCAGCATAGTTGGGGCAATGATAACCTCTAAATTACGATGGATTTTAACTTCACCTGCTAAACGATGAAGCAACAAACTAGATTCATGCACCCCAAGGTTCATTTTCCAGTTGCCGATGATGAGTTTTTTATCTCTTGCCATATTGCCTATGCTTATTTATTAACTTTAGTGTAGCTTATCTTGGTGCGTCAAGCAAACTCTCGATTCCGGGGAGTTTCTTGCCAGCCATTAATTCGAGTGATGCACCCCCGCCTGTAGAGACATGAGTAAAGCTTTTTCCGCCCTCACCGTCCCATTTCAGAACAAAGTCAGCCGTATCGCCACCACCAATAATAGAGGTGGTACCGGCTTGAGTTGCCAATGCCATAGCCAAACGGGCCGAACCGTGCGCAAACTCGGGCAACTCGGCATAGCCTAAAGTACCATTCCAAATAACCGTTTTCGCCTTAGTAATTTCTTCAACCATTCGGTCAATTGACGCATCACCAATGTCCAAGGCTTTAGATTTTGCGTCTAAATTACCCAATTTCACATTTTTACGCTTAGCATTCTCGGAGATAGTGCCCGCCACCGCTACATCGGTAGGAAGAATAATAAAATCATCAATACTGGTATCAAGCTTTTTATGTGCTGCCAAATAAATGCTATCAAGTACTTTTTCCTGGCCATCCTCTACCAAGCTACTGCCCATGTGATGGCCCTTGTATTTCAAGAAAGTATTGGACATTCCACCACCGATAATAATTTTGTCGGCGATACCAACAAACTTCTCAATTACGGTAATTTTATCGCTAATTTTAGCCCCACCCATAACAGCAACCAATGGGCGTTGTGGTTTTTCCATAGCACCCATAATAGTAACGTATTCACGTTCCAACAGAAGCCCAGACACACTTGGAATAAAATGCGTAATAGCTTCAGTACTAGCATGTGCCCGGTGCACAACGCCAAACCCGTCTTGCACAAAATAACGCGCACTAGTGCTTTTAGCAATCTTCTTGGCGAATGCTGTGTCGTTAGCTTCTTCTTCGGCATAAAAGCGGAGGTTCTCTAGCAAAATAACACTGTTATTTGATGCTTTTTTAACAGCTTGCACTACTTTATCGCCAATGCAATCGTCGACAAAAATTACTTTACGCCCAAGTAGCTCTGAAAGCCGTTTAGCAACTGGCTTCAGGCTGTACTTAGCCTCACGACCTTCTGGACGGCCTAAATGGCCCATAATAACCACCTTAGCGTGATGTTCAAGCAAGAATTCAATCGTAGGTACACTTGCACGGATACGCAAATCATCGTCAATTGTGCCAGTACTACTTTGAGGCACGTTGTAATCTGCCCGCACTAGTACAGTCTTATTATCAATCGGGACATCACGAATGGTTCGTTTAAAAAAGCTCATATCCACCTAATCTTTTCTTGTTATGCTTATTGTACTACGACAATAGTATTTTCGCTCTGAACTTTATTCGAGTACGCGGACTTTAATTGTGTCAGTAAGACCAACAATTCCAGGTTGTTGACCACTGACAATAATGACCTTTGCACTACCTTCACCAAAAAGACCATCTTTTTTAAGTTCTTTCGCGAGGTCAAAACCAGCTTCAGCACTGTCAGGGCGAATGTAGGTACGGTTAGCGTAGCTTAAAGCAAGTTGCTGTGCAGCTTTTATTTCACTTGTAACACTGATGATTGGCAAGTTTGGACGGTGGGCAGCGATGTTCGAGGCAGTAGCACCAGATTTTGTTTCAGCAATAATAGCGTCAACTTTAAGTTGCTCGGCAAGCGATACTGCTGCAGTGCTAATAGCATCGAGTTGTAGGTTTTTCGCGATAATATCGTGAATTGGAGCAACCCGAGCGTTATCTTGTGTATAAAGAATTACTTTTTTCATAGCAGCCACAGTTTCGAGGGGGTATTTACCGTTGGCAGTTTCGTCTGAAAGCATAACCGTGTCAGCACCTTGAATAACAGCGTTAGCAACGTCGCTTACTTCAGCGCGGGTAGGCTCAGGGTTATCAACCATGCTTGCCATCATTTGGGTAGCAACAATGCTTAATTTACCGTGTTTACGGCAAAGTGCCAGCAATTGGCGTTGTACGATAGGCACCACTTCGGCACCAGCTTCAACCGCGAGGTCTCCACGGGCAACCATAATACCGTCAGAAACTTTAACAATTTCTTCCATTACTTCAGGCTTAATAGCAGCCTTTGTTTCAATTTTGGCGATAATTTGAGCGCTTGAACCACCAGCGACCAAAATTTGGCGCAGGTTGTTAATGTCGTCTGGGCTTTGGATAAAGCTCAAAGCCACGTAGTCGATATCTTGAGTAAGGCCGTATTCGATATCTTTAAGGTCTTTAGGAGTTAAAATGTCGCCACCGAAGTCAGTGTCTGGTAAGTTAATACCTTTTTTGCTCATAAGCGTACCGTCGTTTTCAATACGAAGCTTAATAGCAGTTTCAGATGGAATTTCAATAACAGTGGTGCGAACTTTACCATCAAAAATGTAAATTGGCTCACCGATTTTTACTTTTTCAGCCAAATTGTACTGCACAGGGAAAGTTAAACCGTTGTGCTCAGCAGCATAATCAAGGATAATTTCATCGCCTTTAACAACTGGTGTGTTTTCTTTCAACATACCGAGGCGGATTTTTGGACCTTGGAGGTCTTGCAGAATTGCGACTGGCTTGCCGAGGCGCTTACTAGCTTCGCGAATCCAAGGAATTTGCTCTTCACGCTCTTCGTACGTACCGTGGCTAAAGTTAAGACGGATACCGTTAACACCAGCTGCAATAAGCTTTTCAAGCATCTCAGGAGTGCTTGTGTCAGGACCAACGGTTGCTAGGATTTTTGTGCGCTTGAAAATAATTGCCATATAAATAATACCTTTTTACATTAATACGCCTTTGGTCGGTTCTCTTGGTGATCTCACGGAGAATCGAACTCCGATTGCCAGGATGAAAACCTGGTGTCCTAACCGTTAGACGATGAGACCAGCAAAAGAACAGGTCAAAGACGCTTTTACCTGGGATATTATAGCAAAAAAAATACCCCTTGGCTAGGGGTAACAGAGTTGAAATTGTATCCGCGCGAGCAGGGTGCGTCCTTAAAGTCTATTACGACTTGAGGAGCACCCTGCTCGGGGAGCCAGTTCTACGTATCTTCCTCCCGAAGGTGAGATAGCAGAGCTGGCGAGGTCATCGAGAGTGCTCTATCCCTTGCGGGCGAGTTAGCCTCGAACCGATGACGCTTTCGTTTCAGTGGAGTTTCATCCACCGAAACAGCTGGCGAACGAATTCTCGTTCGTCGATTCCGTATTTCGTGCAGATTTCAACCTGCAGTTCTTTGTAGCCAGGGCGATTGTGCAGGCTGTCGATGACGTTCAAGGTTTCATACTCGATGTCACCAGCCGGTTTTCCGTGCCGGACCCAACAGCTGACTGCCACCGAGTTTTCGATCTCGGCAACACCCAGCCTAAGGTCGCCATAACTGACAACCCGAACCTTGGTTGCGGTTGTTGCTTCTGAAGCAGACATGCTGGCCATTAGTTACCCACCTTTTTGTTGTTCTTGCGCCTAGGACTGGCGTTCTTGTGAATGTTTTGAATCTCCGCCAAGCCCTTGTCGACCGCTTTCACGGCAAACTCCTGAGATACGTCTTTGTGCTCCGATTTCGCCAGCATATTGATCATGCCGGTGAACTCATCGTCGACGTCGTAGTGCTTCTCGACAATGCTATTCGCTGCCTCGTTGCGCTCGGCATCTGTCAGGTTCTTGGGATCTTTCCCAGATCCGAAAAGTATCCGCAGTCCAACGGTTCGTCGGATCCAACCCACAAACCGGATTTCTACTGACATTTTCAGATCATGCGAAATTTCAACCTTTAGTGGCATTAACTCCCCTTACCCGCTATGTAATCCGTTGACAGCTTGTACCGCGGATAGCGGAACAACCTAGTTGCATTTAAGCAACTTACACATAACAGCAAAATATACTCTTATTGACAGAGGTTGTCAAATAGTGTCATATAGTGAGTGTTGTAAATATACCAACACTTTAGCCATAGCGTTTTAAGTCTTTTTTTCATCATTATCAGAGGTGAAGCTGCTTGTGCTTTTTTTAAATATATTGTATAAATTATTGACATAATGCCGTTTTTGTGATAGATTAGTAACATCATTCACGGATAAGGTTTGAGACCCTTGTCAGGTGTGAGGTGGACGTTAACAAGTCAGATCATTACAGTGCATGTCCGAGACATGTTTTTCATGTTTCCGACGCACTGAAAGCTATTAGTATTTTTTACTCCTAGGAAGCAGCGCGCCTTTCTGCCGAACCTCACGTTCAGCGGTTTGACGCGCTGCTCCCAACCCCTCCAGGGACAGCAGCTACGGGAACGTATTTATGCGTAACCGCGCAAACATCCATGGAGAGAAACAGGAGTAAAACAATGACACACACCGATTACAACCTTCAAGCTGGGCTTTCCAAGCTCAGAAAACCTGGATCGAGCCTTTACGAAAAGGCTCTTGTTCGCTACGACGCAAGGGTCCAAAGCGGTAAATCCGAGCGCGTCGCCATTATGGAGACGCTCAACGAAGCCGCCAACACACTCGCCGTGGCAACTAAGCAGACAAAGCTGGACGCTGCATACGAAGCTGCCGGGGTTTCCCGGAAGCTGCTACTGCAGAACAAAGCCAAGGCTACGCTCATCGCTGTTCGGAGCAGACTCAAGAAGCCTTCAAACGACACTACGACGACGAAAGTTATCGTGGCTCACTCGGAGGATGAAGATGACGCACCGGAACGAAGCACGACTGTCATCTTGCTCATGTTATTCCTCGGAATTATCGTGGGTGCTTTGGTAGCAGTTTTCTGGATAGAGCCGTTGGCCGTTTGGCTCAACGACTTTCTCACGGGCCACCATATCGACACCATCTGGCTCATCCTAGTGATGGGAATTACCGTACTCTTGTTCACCGTCGTTGGTGGATGGGTAGGCGTCAAGATCTTCAACCGTACGGGCAACCGTCGGGCGAAGGTTACTACAACCACCATGTCCGCAGAAGAAGCTCGACTCGTCCACCCTTGAAGGGGGTTAAAATGCAAATCACACAACGCAATAAGAACATGAGCACAAAGTGGCTCGTGGTCGTAGCCGCTTGTCTGATGGTAGCACTGTTTGTTGTTATTGCTGTGCCCCCCTTCGTGGGTTGGTTCATCAACAACTTCAACGGCGATGACGCCTCGGCGTCCATTGCCAAGCCGGCGGCAACGTCGACTCCGTCGCCTACCCCGACCGCGGACGACTGCGCACCTGAGTTCACTCAGGTAGCTCTCGACCGTCAAGGAAGCCCGAAAGTTAACCCTAACTTCCAGGCCGAGTACGACGCCGTGGTTGCCTCAGGAGTTGCAAACCAAGAACGGGCGACATTGCTTGTAACGTCTGGCCACAACGGTCAGTTACTTGCTGCGTACGCCAACCAAATGGGTCTTCCAGTAGACATCAGCCAAACAGCCCAGTTATTGGATGGTACTTGCCTCTCGAAAGAAGGTCAGGACCTCTACAACCAGCTCAGCGGTGCGTATCACCTGAAAGACGTTACGTTCAAAGTGGTGACAGAAGTCCCCGCTGATGCAATCAACTCCGGTGTAGACCCCTCAACAGGTCTCTATGGTGTTGACGCATCGCGAGGAATTAGAGGTGACAGCAAGGCTATCGAAATCACCCTGCCCGACGGCTCGAAAACCTGGGTCATGTTTCGCTGTGGTAACCCAGTATTTATGGCGCCCCCCAGCAACCTGCCCAAGGTTCTGACCGACAATCCGCCTCCGCCCAACAATCCGCCCGAGAAGCCAAAAACTTCAGATGCGAAGAACAGAGCCGACAGCGTAACACCAGTCCAAGGCTGGGATCCGCAACCGGCTGGGCAGCAGACCACGGATCATATATCCGAGGATCAGCACGCTTCAGGTGAGGTCAGTGGAAATGTCGGACAGGTTCCTTCGGGAACCCAGATCGGCACAACCACACCCGACACTGGACCAGTAGTACCCGTTCAGGGTGCTACTCCCAGCGACGGTTCTTCGGGTCAACCTGCAGAAGATACTTCCAACGATGTGGTTGATGACACTGTCACCAACCAAGATCCTGGCGGTTCAACTGGAGACACCGAAATCGCACCTCCTCCGGACTAACCCTAAGTGGGCGCGCTGCCTTAAAACGGCGCGCCCACTCCCCCCGCTAATAGCTTTCCGGATATTCAGTCCTATAGCGTGATTTAGTTCACCATAGTTGATTTTATGTCTGTGAGTAACAACTCGTGCGTGTCCTTTTGGAGGACATGCACGCTGTAACGATCTGATTTGTAACGTAATTTAACAACCCGGCAACAATGTTAATTAGGCACCTAATGTTCAATAAATTATTAATTTTGATTTTATCTGCGAGATGAATCAAGAAATGGAGAAATTATGAGTAAACTAACTTCACTCATCCGTCGTGCTCCAAAGCGTTTCAGCGCTGTTGCTATAATGATTGCTGCTGCAGTTATTGTTCCAGTTGCTGCACTTGCTTGGGGACCAGACCGACCAACGTTCACTTTTGCAAGCCCTGCACCTTACGTAACTTTTAACTCAATAACTGATAATCCTGATATTAAGGATGAACGAAACTTTGTACGTATTAAAGAAGACAATAGCACATCAACCTTTACCGACAACGTAAATCTTACACCGGGTAAAGTTTACCAAGTGTCAGTTTATTACCACAATAATGCTAAAACTAGCTTAAATGACAGCGGTGTTGGCATTGCTCATGGCACAAAACTTCGTATGGAAGTTCCTGCTGTAATTAAGCCTGGAGTAAATGCTGCCCTTGCGGGTAACATTTCAGCTACAAATGCAAACCCTGGTACTGTCTACGATGAAGCATACGGCAAAAACGCTACATCTGGCGATATAGCTGTTCGATACGTAGCCGGATCTGCTACCGTTACTAGTAATGGTGCAGTGAACGGTAAAACACTACCTGACAGCCTATTTACGACCGGCGCAAACCTAGGTTACAATAACCTCGACGGCGAGCTTCCTGGTTGTAACAAATTCGCTGGTTACGTAACTTTCAAAATCCGAATCGACCAACCTAACTTCACAATCAAAAAAGAAGTTAACACTGATAGCAAAACTTGGGTTGATGGTACTGCAAAGACCACTCCAGGTAGCACTATCCAATACCGAATTACGTATCAAAACACCGGTACTTCCCAGCAAGACAACGTATCACTTCGTGATGTTCTTCCCGCAAACGTAGCCTACGTTCCTGGAAGTTCATTAATTGCTAATGCAACGACTGGTGGCGTATACAAGCCTACTATTGATGGTATTACTACAACTGGCTACAACGCTGGTTCATACCAACCAAAAGGTAATGTTTACTTTAAGTTTAGCGCTAAAGTTGCCGACAAAGCTGCTCTATCCTGTGGTACAAACACACTCAAGAACATCGCTCGTGCGACAACTAGTGGTGGCTACAAAGAGGATGATGCTACCGTAACTGTCGATAAAGAATGTAAACCACCTGTAAATATCACTGTTTGTGAACTTTCTACAAAGAAAGTCATAACTATTGATGAAAAGAACTTCGATGCTACTAAGCACTCAAAGAACCTTGATGACTGTAAGATTATCGTCAAGCACATCACTGTTTGTGAACTTTCTACAAAGAAAGTCATAACTATTGATGAAAAGAACTTCGATGCTACTAAGCACTCAAAGAACCTCAACGATTGTAAAACTGTTGAAGTTGAAAAGATCACTGTTTGTGAACTTTCAACAAAGAATATCATTACAATCAACGAGAAAGATTTTGATGCTAAAAAGCACTCAAAAAACCTTGATGACTGTAAAATTATCGTCAAGCACATCACTGTTTGTGAACTTTCTACAAAGAAAGTCATAACTATTGATGAAAAGAACTTCGATGCTACTAAGCACTCGAACGACCTCGCCAAATGTGCGGAAACTCCTGTGGTAGAAACACCACCAGAGCTTCCTACAACTGGTGCTGGTGATAACATTGTCGCCGTACTAGGACTTGGTTCGATTGTTGCCGGCGTAGCTTACTACGTTGCCAGCCGTCGTGCCCTTGGCCTATAAAGAGTCTGACCGCTCACACTACTGAAAGCGACTGCGATCAGAATTAACCTTCAGCCCCGCCCCTAAAAAGGCGGGGTTTTTGGTATACTAAAGATATGGCGAATAAACAAAAGAAGAAGCGCAACAAACCCTACCGTGGTGTTGATGCCGCAATTGACCGACCAATCCTTACTCGCATTTCTGCAGCGAATCGCAACTCAGTTGGTCAATGGTGGTTCGAAAAAAAGCGAATCGCTAAACCTATTATCATCGCGACAGCTGTTGTTGGCATAATAGTTTGGCTTATAGTTGAACTAATTCGTATTTCTACTAATTAGTTTTATACATCTTTAGGAATCGGTAGCCTAAACCCAAAGGAACTTCCTTTGTCTTCTTTTGATTCGAAAATAATCTCACCGTCGTGTGCATCGATTACTTTTTTAGCTAAGAACAAACCAACACCCGTGCCATCCGGCCGGGCACGTCGAGCATTCGTTGCCCTAAAGAACTTATTAAACAAATGGGCTTGCTCGGCTTCAGGTACACCAATACCACTATCTTTTACAATAAACTCTATACTA
>Ga0326733_1000095_pt1 | contig 30829 bp, 29 predicted proteins | sample 14_GP2_308_FD_207946 | JGI IMG/M metagenome (GOLD analysis project Ga0326733, IMG submission 207946) | Glacier ice microbial communities from Ngari, Tibet, China - 14_GP2_30.8 | ecosystem: Environmental > Aquatic > Freshwater > Ice > Glacier | place: China: Ngari, Tibet | collected 2018-07-17
ATTTGGCAGGCTTTTTTTTACAACAATTAAACTGATGCTTAACTATTAATCGGTTTTGCGGCTGGCGCTGGTTTGTTTTTAAAGCGCACATCGTCATGCATGCCATGCCCACCATGCTCTGCATGTTTAAATTCGCGCGCTTTTTAACGTTGCTCTGGCGTTAATAAGGCATTAATTTTTGCCTGTGTTTTAATGCGATTTAAGGCTTTGTCTTTTTCCAATTTGCCTAATTGTTCCTATAATTGTTACGCTTTTGCTTCATCAAATTTATCGGCTTGTGCCAACACACGCAAGGCTTCCATGGTTTCGCGCTGTTGTTTATGTTGCGCGTATTTTTCTGGTGCTTGCTCATGCATAATCGCAAAAATCTTATCTTGCTGATCTTGCGTTAAATTGAGCGCCTTATAATGATGTGGCATGCCTGTTTTGCCAGAATGGCCGCCGTGCTTGTAGCCATGACCAGCTTTGTTATCGTGATGGTTGCAATGTTTGCCCGATTCGGCATAACTTGATGCCGAAAATGGCAACGCAATTGCCAGTGCCGAAATGGCCAATAGTTGTTTAATTGATAAATTTTTCATTACAGTATCCTTTTTTCGTTAACATTAAAAATGTCTGATTTTGAATCTAATTTCAAATCCTATTTTGCTGCCTTTTAGGATGTTGCCATTGTGCAATTACTAGTTGTAAAACGCCGTAAAGACAGTGTAAATCTGCGTAAATGTGAATGATTAAGCTTGTTGATGCTTAGGTGACTGGTTAAGATGCATTACCCTGTTTAATCATGAAGTTGAAGCGACAATGATGGATAAAATTTTACTAATAGACGATGACGTTGAATTGGTTGAAATGCTCAAAGAGTATATTGACCTTGAAGGCTTTGCTGTTAGCACCGCGCATGATGGCGAAGCAGGGCTGTTGGCTTTGCAAGCGGAAAATTTCGATTTAGTGGTGCTGGATGTGATGATGCCGAAATTAAATGGCATTGATACATTAAGACGTATTCGCCAAACCAGCAATATGCCGGTGATTATGCTAACAGCCAAAGGCGATGACGCCGACCGTATTGTGGGTTTAGAGCTGGGCGCCGATGATTACGCGCCAAAACCTTGCACGCCACGTGAGTTGGTGGCGCGCATTAGGGCCATTTTACGCCGCGCTAAACCGCAAGCCACATTAGCAAAAACCATTACCCTAAATGAGCTGGTTTTAATGCCAGAACAGCGCCGTGTGGAATGGGATGGCGTGCCATTAGTGCTGACCAGTACCGAATTTAATTTGTTAGAAGTGCTGGTAGAGCGCGCTGGTAACGTGGTTAGCAAACAAATGTTATCAGAATTAGCCTTAGGCCGGCCAATGGCTAAATTTGACCGCAATATTGATGTGCACATGAGTAGCGTGCGCCAAAAACTAAGCGCGGCGGCGGGCGGCAAGCAGTTAATTCAAACCGTTTATCGGCTTGGCTATCAGTATTTAAAATAAATTATGGGCAGACTTTACTGGAAATTTTTCCTATTTTTCTTTTTTTCGCAACTTACAACCGTGCTGGTGGTGAGCTTGGCAATTGGCATGGTTAACGATAAGCGTGATAGAGAAAAGCGCCTAATTGATGGCGCACCACCGGCTAGAACCATGGTATTAGCGGCAGCCAATACGCTAAAATTAAATGGTATCGCATCGTTAAAATCGCTACTGGATAGCTGGAATGCTGAACCAACGCCGCAGTTATACGTGGTAAATGAAACAGGTGCTGAATTGCTCAATCGGCCCTTACCAAAAGGGGTTAATGCGGCCTCATTAGCGATTTTAAGCCGCGATATTGATAATCGCGCTATTCAACAAATTAAAGCCGATGATGGTCACACCTACTGGTTATTTGTAGAGCCGCGCCATAAGCGGCCACCGCCGACTATTATTAGTGGCGTAAAAATACCGCACAACTTTAAGTATTTATTTCCGGCTGTGCCCTTGGTTGTTGGCATTTTTGTCAGCTTTTTGTTTGCTGCCATGCTGGCTTGGTATTTTTCTAAGCCAATCAAACAGTTAAGGTTTGCTTTTGAAAGCGCTGCCAATGGCAATTTAGATGCGCGCGTGGGCAACTTAATGCAAAGCAGGCGTGATGAATTGGCCGATTTAGGTAGCGCATTTGATGTGATGGTGAGCCGTGTTGGGCAATTGATTCAAAGCCAAACACATTTAATGCACCAAGTTTCGCATGAGTTACGCTCGCCCTTAGCACGTTTGCAAATTGCCATTGGTTTAATTAAACAGCAATCAACACAAGTGGATACCGCCCATCCGATCAGCGATAAAATTACCACCTCGCTTAATCGAATAGAAACCGAATCGGTGCGCATGGATCAATTAGTGGGCGAGTTGCTCACCTTATCGCGTTTAGAATCTGGCATGACAGCCCTGCAAAAAGAAACAATTGATTTAAACGATTTGCTACAAGATTTAGTAGAAGATGCTAATTTTGAAGGCACGGCTAATCATGTCAATGTGCAGCTTAGTGGTAGCAGCAATATTCAAATTAAAGCTCAGCTGGATTTAATACATCGCGCCATTGATAATGTGCTGCGCAATGCCTTCAAATATAGCCCAGCCCAATCAGCAGTAAAAGTTAGCGCAAAGATTAATGCGGCGGCAAAGCAAGTGGTGATTGATGTTGCTGATAATGGCGTAGGCGTTAATGCATCAGAGTTAGAGGCAATTTTTAAACCGTTTTATCGCGCCAATACAATGTCTGCATCCAGCGTAGATGGCTATGGCTTGGGTTTAGCCATCTCAAAACAAATAATAGAAGGGCATGGAGGCCAAATTTCTGCAACTAATAATGTAAATGCTGGCCTATTAGTTAGCATTAAATTGCCTTTAAATTAATTAAAAAGTGATAAATTGGTATTTGCTTAAATCTAAATATGATTTTTGCGCGTATAAAAAGTTAATCAATATTTTAAAAATATCATAGTGCTTACCACCATTCAAAGAAAACTTTTACCTGCTAAAGCATTACTCGGCCTTGCGTTTGTTGTAAGCGCCGCCGCTTGTAGCCCCATTAAAATCCTAAATGCCATGGTGCCGCAAAGCACCTATAAGCTGGAATCTGGCATTGCTTTTGGCAAACTACCAAGGCAAAAACTGGATATTTATTTACCCAATATCGAATCCGAAAATGAAGCGAAAAAACCGCGTAAGGTGGTGATATTTTATTACGGCGGCAGTTGGGATTCAGGCGAGCGCGGCGATTACAAATTTGTAGGCGAAGCCTTAGCTTCACTTGGCTATATTGTCGTTATTCCCGATTATCGCGTGTACCCAGATGTATTATTTCCAGCCTTAATGGCAGACCCAGCATTAGCGGCACGCTGGGTTAAAGACAATATCAATCAGTACCAAGGCGATGCTAATCAAGTGTTTTTGGCTGGCCATTCAGCCGGCGCGCATATTGCCGTGATGATGGCCGTGAATGCTGAATACCTAGCAAAACAATCGCTTAAACCAAGCGATTTTGCGGGTGTAATTGGCCTTGCAGGCCCCTATGATTTTTTACCACTCAAATCTGACCGTCTAAAAATCATATTTGGATCAGCATTAGAACAGCCAAACTCACAACCCATCAACTTTGTAGATGGCAAAAGCCCACCCATGTTGCTAGCTGTAGGTTTAAAAGACGGCACAGTGTGGCCCAGGAACACCTACAACTTAGCAAAAAAAATAAAAGAAAACAATGGTTTAGTGCAAGTAGTTGAATTTAAAAATTACGGCCATATTGATATGGCCGCCAAATTAGCAAAACCACTGCGCGGCAATGGCGAGCTGTTAAAAGTGGTGGCGGATTTTATACAAAATGTACCGTAGCGGCAAAATAGCACGCTAGGGTAATGGTTTAAATTAACTAATTTCTCTAGTCGCTAAAAATTGAATATCTGGGTAACGCTCTTGCGCCATTTGTAAATTGACACGGTTTGGTGCTAGATACACGTATTCTTCATTGCCATCCAAGCCCACATTAAAGCCGTATTTGTCCGCAATGGCGCGTAAATCGGCATCGCTGCCACGTAGCCAGCGCGCGGTGTAGCAATCGTAGCTTTCAAACACTACATCTACGCCATATTCATGCTCTAAACGGTGCGCAACTACATCAAATTGCAATAAACCTACCGCGCCTAAAATTAGATCATTTGATAATAATGGGCGAAACAATTGTGAAGCGCCTTCTTCAGCCAATTGTTGCAAGCCTTTTTGCAATTGCTTCATTTTTAGCGGATTTTTTAAGCTTGCGCGGCGGAAAAACTCAGGCGCAAACGAAGGAATGCCAGTAAATTTAAGCTCTTCACCTTCGCTAAACGTGTCGCCCACTTTGATGGTGCCATGATTGGGTATGCCAATAATATCGCCAGAGTAGGCCTCATCCATGGTGGTGCGGTCGCGCGCCATAAAGGTAATCGCGTTATTCACTGCCATTAATTTGCCAGTAGATACTTGCTTAATTTTCATACCGCGCTCAAAACGGCCTGAACAAACGCGTAAAAATGCAATGCGGTCGCGGTGTTTTGGGTCCATATTGGCTTGAATTTTAAACACAAAGCCTGAAAATTTTGGCTCATCAGGCGTAACTTCACGGCTAGCCGTTTGGCGGGTGAGGGGGCCTGGCGACAAGTCAACCACGGCATCTAAAAGAGATTGCACGCCGAAATTATTAACAGCCGAGCCAAAAAATACAGGTGTTTGTTTGCCGTTTAAATAGCGCTCTGCATTAAATTCATGAGATGCACCACGCACCAACTCAATATCAATGCGCAATTCTTCCGCTTGACGGCCGATTAATTCATCTAAGCGCGGATTATCTAAACCTTGAATGGTTTCAGATGTGCCTTTATCGGCACGCGGATCAAAAAACAAAATGCTGTCGTTAACTAAGCTATAAACACCGCGAAACGACTTACCCATCCCGATAGGCCATGTCATAGGTGCACATTCCATACCTAATGTTGTTTCAATTTCATCCAGCAACTCAATCGGCGCGCGGCTTTCGCGGTCTAACTTATTAATAAACGTGATAATAGGCGTATTGCGCATGCGGCAGACATTTAGCAATTTAATGGTTTGCGCTTCCACGCCGTTAACAGAGTCAATCACCATCACAGCAGAGTCAACTGCCGTCAATGTTCTATAGGTGTCTTCCGAAAAGTCATCATGGCCAGGCGTATCTAAAAGATTTACCATATGATCACGATAGGGAAATTGCATGACAGAAGACGTCACCGAAATGCCGCGCTGCTTCTCTAGCTCCATCCAATCCGATGTCGCATGACGTGCCGCCTTACGGCCACGCACCTCACCAGCGACTTGAATAGCACCGCCAAACCATAATAGTTTTTCGGTTAATGTAGTTTTACCCGCATCTGGATGCGAAATAATGGCGAAAGTGCGGCGGCGGGTGATTTCTTGTTGTAGCGAACTCATGCAATAAGCTTAGTAAAAGTAAAAACAGTATTTTACATTAGCTCAGCTACTAATGCGATTGGCGATTAATTTCAATATAAATTAAGAACTGGTTGGTTTAGCCTCATTAATCTTAGAAGGTTGTTTAGTCAGCTTTTTACCCAAATTGATCCAATATTTTTCAAAATAAAAAGTGGATAGATGCGCTAAAGCAAATGTGGTAGCTAATAATAAAGGCCGTTTTAAATATTTTTCTAATGTTTCACCTTCACCCAACCAAGTGTGTTGTAATCCAACATGAATTATATAAACCGCATATGAAACGCTGGCAATATAAAATAATGTGCGACCTTTAAGCCAAGAGTGATACCAAGTTACTTGGTTGCTAAATAAAGAGGCACCAACCACTAATAACGCCACATATGGACGAAGATAAGCCGCTAAGCCACCATCTGGGTGTGCTGTTAGCAACAAGAGCGGAAATAAATAGATAGGATTTAATTTACCTATATAGCGCTTCAAAACGTCATTATGATGATGGTAAATTAGCGCTAAGCTACAGCCAGCTAAAATCTCATCAATGCGATAATATGTATTTATATTTGTAGGGGCACCATTAAAATATCGGAAAGCGGTAATAGCTACGCACAGAATAGGTAGCAACATAAATGCGCGCATTTTTAGAGTTGCAACCAAAATAGCAATAAATATGTAAAATTGCATTTCTACACATAAGCTCCAAAAATGCCCTGTGGAATCGGTTAACCACATGGGTGGCCAATTTGCGTAAAACAGGAAATTTGGCAAATAAACATTGCTTGCGGGCGACGTAATAAAAAACGTAATTAGCATTACCAGCCACGCTAGCGGGATTATCCTCAAAAATCGCTTTGTTAAAAAACGGCCTATATGCTGATCTTTTAATAAAATATTGGTAATTAAAAATCCAGATAAAATAAAAAAAAGTACCATACCAGTAGCAGCAATAGTGCTGTTCATTTGCCATGCTTTAGGCCCTAGTGGAAACCAGTGTCCAAGCAATACAAACAAAATGCTTATGCCACGCCAACCGTCTAATACTTGAAATCTATTCGTCATGATTTTTTAAAAACTTAATAAATGAGCATTTAAAACATAGAATACTACATTCTTGATTTAACTATATTATTCAGATAGCTATAATTTTAACGTATTGTAATAAGTAAATTTTTAATCAATTTAATTAGAGGTTTGAGTAAATTAAAAATTACTTTATGCAAAATAGGCAATCTAATTATTGAATCATCTAATAGCGTATAGTGTTTATTTAACAACTTGTGATGACTAAAGCCAAAATCTTTGAGTTGAAAAATACTGTAAACAAAACCAAACTTTGTATTGTCACGCTCTAATCTATGTGGATACTTATCTAAATTAGCTTCAATGGCTAATGAGTAAGCAATTGGACCAGTTAAATTAATAACACCCCATCGCCCAGTTTCATGAATAAGCGGGTTGTAGTTCTGAATATTGTTACAAACATTTTCGATAACAGCTTTTAAGAATGGATGACCTTTTACGGCAACAATGTGCCACTGTTGAAGTTCACCAAATGGATTAGAAATACAAGAGTGAAGTCCAATATCTGGTTGTTTTGAATCTGGTCCATTTTGCCAATAACTTAATAAATAACGATCATCTTTAGTCAATACATCCTTGAGTGGCTTTATTATAGTGCTTTTAATGTCCAAATAAACCCCACCTTCATTGTAAATTAAAAGATATCGAAAAAAATCTGCCCTTGCAGCACCATATAAAGGATTGATCTTATTATATATTTTAGTGAGTTCGGGATAGTTTTTTTCTATGTAGTTTAAAATATCATCATCATCATATAACCTATGTTCCCAGTCAGGATTAGTCAACTTTAAATAATTTACATTATCTTGAATTTCGGGCGGTAATATATTTTTATGGTACGTTTGATGAATAACCTTTTGTATAGAGTCATCCATATCTCTTTTGCTAACGTAGTTATAATCACCAACACAATTTAGGCTATCTCTGATTTTTAATGCAAATTTGAATAGTGCGTTCATATTGAATGTTATTTGTTTCTGCAGTTGCTTGAGTAAGGCTTGATGAATTAAAATCTATTAAAAAGACTGATATACATTTAATAGTATGGCTTAATACTTAATTTGGTTAATATCGCTAAGCCTAAATTTCACAAATTGCGACTTTATCATGAAATTCAAACGGTATTACTTTGAGCATTTATAAAGTTAAAAACTAACGTATTACCTCTTTCAACTGCTCCAAAATCGCCGGGTTATCCAATGTTGAGATATCAGAAGTAATCTCTTCACCCTTTGCCAAACTGCGTAAAAGTCTACGCATAATTTTGCCGCTGCGGGTTTTTGGTAGGTTGTCGCCGAATCTTATTTCATCTGGTTTGGCAATTGGGCCGATTTCTTTGCCTACCCAGTTGCGTAAATTTTCGACGATTTTTTTCGCTTCTTCTCCCGTTGGTCTGGCGCCTTTTAAAACCACATAAGCCACGATTGATTCGCCTTTAATATCGTGCGGTTTGCCGACTACGGCGGCTTCGGCCACTAAATGATTTGAAACTAGTGCTGATTCAATTTCCATGGTGCCTAAGCGGTGACCGGATACATTAAGCACGTCGTCAATGCGGCCCATAATCGTAAAATTGCCAGTTTTGGCATCGCGCACAGCGCCGTCGCCTGCAAGGTACAATTTGCCACCTAAATCGGCTGGGTAGTAGCTGGTTTTAAAGCGTTCAGGGTCGTTATAAATATTGCGTATCATGGATGGCCATGGTTTTTTTATCACCAATAAGCCACCAGTGCCCCAAGGCAAATCTTTACCCGTTTCATCCACCACATCAATAGCAATACCTGGGAAGGGCATAGTGCATGAACCAGGTGTTAACGAATGTGCGCCAGGTAACGGCGTAATCACATGGCCGCCTGTTTCTGTTTGCCAGAAGGTGTCAGCAATAGGGCAGCGGCTGCCGCCAACTTGCTCAAAATACCACATCCATGCTTCTGGGTTAATCGGCTCGCCCACTGTGCCCAATAAACGCAAGCTGCTTAAATCATATTGTTTTGGATGCGTGCTTGCATCGGTTTCGCTGGATTTTATGAGTGAGCGAATGGCAGTTGGTGCAGTGTAAAAAATGCTTACTTTATGTTTTTCAATCATCTGCCAAAAGCGGCCAGCATTGGGGTAGGTTGGAATGCCCTCAAACACTACTTGGGTAGCGCCCATCGCCAATGGGCCATACGTCACGTAGCTGTGGCCAGTAATCCAGCCCACGTCGGCCGTGCACCAATACACATCATCGGCTTTTACATCAAAAGACTCATTTTTTGTGGACTTGATATCAACAGACTTGATATCAAAAGTCCAGCGCATGGTGTTCATGGCATGCAATAAATAACCAGCAGAGCTGTGTTGCACGCCTTTTGGTTTGCCTGTAGAGCCTGAAGTGTAAAGCAGAAATAGTGGGTGCTCTGCATTCACCATCACAGGTTCGCAAGTATCCGGCTCACCTGCAATTAAGTCTGACCACCAGATATCTCTGGTGTTCCAAGCCACATCTTGGCCGGTTTTTTTAAGCACGATGACTTTTTGAATGCCATCCCAGCCATGCTCACTTTTGGCTTGGGCAATACCTTCATCCACAGCCGCTTTTAATGGCAATGTTTTGCCACCACGATACTGGCCGTCAGAGGTGATAATCGCCACCGCGCCTGCATCAATCATGCGTTCATTCAAGCTTTTGGCCGAAAAGCCGCCAAATACTACAGAATGCGTTAAACCTAAGCGCGCGCAGGCTTGCATGGCGACGATTGCCTCAATACCCATTGGCAAATAGATGATGACGCGTGAGCCGATGGGTAAATTTAAGGTTTTTAAGCCATTAGCAAATTGGCAAACTTGGTGATACAACTCTTTGTAGGTAACAGTTTTGGTTTCGCCGCTGTCGGCTTCAAAAATAATCGCGGTTTTATTGGGGATTGTGGCTAAATGTTTATCTAAACAGTTGGCTGAAACATTCAGCTCGCCGTCTTCAAACCATTTGTAGAATGGCGCTTCTGATTCGTTGAGCGTTTTTGTAAATGGCTTATGCCAAACCAATAACTCGCGCGCTAATTTCGCCCAAAACCCTTCATAATCAGCTTCGGCTTCGGCACAAAGTGCGTTGTAAGCATCTAAGCCAGATACATTGGCCTGCGCTTTAAACGCTTCACTTGGATGAAATACGCGGTTTTCGGTTAAAACAGATTCAATAGCCATGCAACGCAACTCCCAAAATTGCCACTAATTAATCATTGATTAATTTGATATAGATTAATGGCATTTACTTTTTATAATAGTGTTTAAGGTAAGATGTAACACAAATGTTTAAACGTCATATTACCTTAAAAATCGCATGCTAACACTGGATAAATACTTATCGCAAACCCAAGCGCCAACTCGTTTTGAGGCCGGATTGCAACACCTTGTCAATTGTAGTTTGTACGCAAGCCGTTTGCTGGCAAAAGATGCCTTATTACTGGAAGATTTGCTACAAAATCATGCGCAAACTTATACGCTTGAGAAGATGCAGCAATTTTTAAATGACGCAAAAATAACAGATGAATTGACACTTAAAAAAGCATTAAGGCAGCTGCGTCAACGTGTTTTGCTTAGAATTATTTATCGCGATTTGAATCAATTGTGCGATTTAAATGAAGTGATGCAAACCACTTCTGAGCTAGCCGAAATCACTATTCAAACCGCTGTAAATTTTCACTCAACTTGGCTAGAAGACATATATGGCAAGCCTTGCAGCGAAACTGGCTTGCCACAGCAGATGATTGTAGTGGGCATGGGCAAGCTGGGCGGGGTTGAGCTGAATGTATCTTCTGATGTGGATTTGATTTTTAGTTTTGAATCCGTAGGCGAAACCTCAAACGCATCCAATGTCATCAGCAACCAAGATTTTTTCAATAAATTGGGTAAAAAAGTCATTTCGGCCCTTGATGATGTAACAGAAGATGGCTTTGTGTTTAGAGTGGATATGCGCTTGCGGCCGTTTGGCTCTGAAGGCGTTTTGGTGCCCAATTGCGATGCGCTAGAAGAGTATTACCAAAATAACGGCCGTGAGTGGGAGCGGTATGCTTGGATAAAAGGCCGCGTGGTGGCGGGGCCAGAAGACAAGCTGACCAAGTTGCTTAAGCCATTTGTTTTCAGAAAATATTTAGATTTCAATGCATTAACTAGTCTGCGCGATTTAAAAACACAGATTCAGCGCGATGTGCTGCAAAAAGGTCTGCAAGACAATATAAAACTAGGTCGCGGCGGCATTCGCGAGATTGAATTTATTGCGCAAGTTTTTCAGTTGATTCGCGGCGGAACCGATACCAGCTTACAAATTAAACCCACTTTGAAAGTGCTAAAACTGTTGCAAAACAAAGGCTTGTTGCCAGAAAATACGGTTAGTGAATTAACCGCCGCCTATGTGTTTTTAAGAAATTTAGAGCACCGCCTAATGTATGTGGATGACCAGCAAACGCAGGATTTACCCAAAAATGATGTGGCGCGCACGCGTATCGCCAAGGCCATGCAGTTTGCCGATTGGGAAAGCTTTTTAATGCAATTAAATGCGCACAGAAAAGTTGTTCAGCAGCATTTTGATGCTACTTTTAATGCCGAGGCGCCCAGTACAAATTCACCAGCTGAGGATAAATCAGCATCGGTTTATCAAACGCTATGGCAACAAACACTAGAGCCCATCGATGCCTTGCAAGCGTTAACAGATGCAGGTTATGCCGATGCCAATGAAGCCTTGCAACGCCTAAAAATGTTGCGTGCCAGCAGCCGTTATCAGCAATTGCCAGAAAGTAGCCGCCAGCGTTTTGATCGCTTAATGCCGTTGGTAATTGAGATTGCCGCTGAGGAAAGCAATAGCGATATTGCCTTACTGCGCACGATTAGCCTGTTAGAAAATATTTGCCGCCGCGCCAGTTATTTAGCTTTGCTAGCAGAATATCCACAGGCGTTAAATTTGGTGATTAAGCTATGCGCCGCCAGCCCTTGGTTAGCGCAATATTTATCGGCGCATCCTATTTTACTGGATGAGTTATTAGACTCGCGTACGCTATATGAAGAACCCGATTTTGCCTTGCTTAAAGCAGAATTAGTCGAAAAAATGCAGCATTTGCAAGGCGACACTGAAGCGCAAATGGATGCCATGCGCCACTTTAAACATACCACCATTTTAAAATTTGCCGCGCAGGACGTGGCAGGCGCATTGCCGCTAGAAATCTTATCTGATTATTTGAGTAACTTGGCCGATGTGATTTTGCAAGTAAGCCTGCAAACCATTTGGGATAGCTTGAAATTTAAGCATATCGCCACGCCAAAATTTGCTGTGATTGGTTACGGCAAGTTGGGCAGTAAAGAGCTGGGTTATATGTCGGATTTAGATATTATTTTTCTTTATGATGATAATGCTATAGAAGCCAGCGAAATATATGCCCGTTTTGCGCAACGCATTAATAACTGGTTTAACAGCCTAACCAATGCAGGCTTGTTGTACGAAACCGATTTGCAGTTGCGCCCAGATGGTAATAGCGGCTTGCTGGTGAGCAGCATTACTGCCTTTAAAGAATACCAACTGACTAAAGCATGGGTGTGGGAACACCAAGCCTTAACCCGCGCGCGATTGATTGCAGGCGATGCCGATATTGGCAGCGCATTTGAGCAAGTGCGCGTAGAAGTATTAAGCCAGCAGCGCGATAGTGAAGCGCTGAAAAAATCCGTAATCGAAATGCGCGAAAAAATGCGCGCTAGCCACAAACCGCATACAGGCCAGTTTGATATTAAACATGATGCTGGCGGCATTATTGACGTGGAATTTTTGGTGCAATTTTTAGTGCTAAGTTATGCCAATAAATACCCGCAACTAACCGAAAATATCGGCAATATTGCGCTATTAAAACGGCTGGCATCACTTAAAATTATTGAAGTACAAGCAGCGGAAAACGTGGTGATTGCTTATAGAGAATATCGCAAAATGCAGCATGCGCTTAAGTTGCAAGGCGTGACGCATACTAGGGTTGATACTAGCTTAGTTGCCGCGCACGTTAAAGCAGTAACAAGTTTATGTAAACAGGTTTTTGCTTCAATCAATTAGCCATAACCAAGTAGGGTGGGTAACTCGTTTACCCACGCGGCATTGTTAAATAAAGTGCGTTACGCGTGGGTTCAAGAACCCACCCTACTTGGCTAAAACCCAGTCATACCAGCGAAGGCTGGTATCCAGTCAAGTAGGCTTTCACGAATATTTATTAATTGATACATAGCTAATATTCACATGGCCTAGATTCCGTCCTACGACGGAATGACGTAGGAGAGTGCGATTATCGTTTCCAAACTTTCCCATAAGCCTCAAGCAGCCGTTGATGCATCACACTACCTTCCATATTTGCACCAAGCATTCCCAAGCCAAAATACTGCTCTTCGCGATTCAGTAATTTGTGCGCTTGCTGCAAGGTTTCTATGCCATACATTAGAGTTAAATTTTCTTCAAACGCAGCGGTATCTTCTGAATCGGTCATTTCTTTAATTTGCACGATATTGTCAATGCAGCGGTAAACGCGGGCGCGTTTTTCGGGTAGTTCGCCAAATTGTGCAATCCATGCACAGCCTTCTAACACTTCATCTGTATCGCCAGCGGCCAGCGCGGCAAGCGTTTTTAATTCGCCCGCGCGTAAATCTACCCATGTGGTATTTGGGTCAGCGCATAGGCCAATTAAAGTGGTTACTGGCAATTCGTCTGCTAACTCTAAATCCAGCAAAGTCTCTAATAAATCGGCCGATTCTTCTTGGCTTAATTCGGGTAATCGCAACGCAAAAGGGCGCACCAAATTACCGACGGTGTTGTTTTCCCATTGCAGTTCTTCTAATGGGTAAATTTCACTCATGCCGGGCACGAAAATGCGGCAAGCGTATACGCCTAAATGGGTGAAATCGGCGATATACATATCGTGGCCGCTGTTATGAATGGTATTGACGCACCAGTTGTAATCTTCTTGTGTCGCTTTTGCTGTTAAAGTTGAGCCACCGAAATTCCAATCAACAAATTCGTAATCTGGCGTGCTACGTAAAAAATCCCAGCTAATCACGCCGCTAGAATCCACAAAGTGAATTTCTAAGTTTTGTGAATCGGCGATTTCTTCCATATCAAAACCCGGTGCAACAAAGCCTTTTAGGCTATCCATCGCACGGCCTTGTAATAGCTCAGTCAACGCGCGTTCTAATGCCACTTCAAAGCGTGGATGTGCGCCAAAGCTAGCAAAGCAGCCTTGGTCTTCTGGGTGCAATAACGTCACGTTCATCACTGGATATTGGCCGCCAAGTGAGGCGTCTTTGACCAAAATGCCATAACCCGCATCGCGCAAACCTTTAATACCAGCGGCAATGCGTGGAAAGCGATTCAACACGCTTTCAGGCACGTCTGGCAGGCAAATGCCTTCGCGAATGATTTTGTATTTAATGTCGCGCTCAAAAATTTCGGCCAATGCCTGCGTGCGCGCTTCCATCATGGTGTTGCCGGCGCTCATTCCGTTACTTACATATAAATTACCGATTAAATTGACTGGAAATAATACGCTTTTACCATCACGCAAACGGGTGTAAGGAATGGCGCAAATGCCACGTTCTTTATTGCCAGAATTTAAATCAATCAAATTACTGGCAGGACAGGTGCCTTCTGGGTTGTAAAACTTTTGCAGCTCTGGTGTTAATAATTCTTTTGGCCACTTTTCACCCTTAAGGGGAATCCATTGCTCATTTGGATAATGCACAAAATCTTGATTGGCGATTTTTTCGCCTAAGTAAAAATGCGTCCAAAAATAATTAGTGCTTAAACGCTCAAAATATTCGCCCAATGCGCTTGCCCTAGCCGCTAGTTGGGATGCGCCTTTGCCGTTGGTAAACAAGCGCGGGCAATCTCTATCAATCACATGCACCGACCAAATGCCTTCAATCTCATTCAACCAAGATTTCTCTTCGGTATGAATATTCATCGCCAATAATTTGCCTTGCAGCGTGGCGATTGAGGATTCTAAAGAGGCGTCTTTACTTGGAATAAACGTTTCGTTTTTCCCTGATTGAGTAGCAATGAAGGTTTCGGTATTTGTAGTCATGATATTCTGCGGCTAAATAATTAAGGCTAGCAGAATATCATGCGCGCGGCTTAACTCACATGCTTAGTTTTACGTTAAAATTTAAGCTAATCAAATTCGAAAGCATGCAATGAAGAAAATCGACAAAACACCACTTTGGGTATCGCTGGTTTATGCCAATGTGCACACACGCAAAATGGCGTTAATCATGGTGATATTTTGCGTGGTGTTTACTTTTTATTGCGTGCCTTGGGTGCAATTTTCAAAAAACAGCGCGGTGACTAAATTGTTTTTAATTGAAGATTGGAGCTGGTTTGCCATGATGATACCCATGACGATTTGGTATTGGCTAAGCTTAAAATGGGTAGATAAAAACGCCGGCTGGGAATCTTAATTTAAATACATGATTTGAATTACATGCCCCAGCGCAAAGCGGCGGTGTGCACTGGGCTATCCCAATGCTGTTTAATTTTATCATCAAGCAAACACAATGTAATTGAAGCGCCCGCCATGTCTAGCGCGGTGACATAATTGCCCACTAAGCTGCGGCTAATTTTAACGCCATGCTGACTAAACAATTTGGCGGCCGTGTTGTAAATGACATATAACTCCATTAGTGGCGTAGCGCCAAAACCGTTAATCAGTAGCAATGCTTCATGGTTAACGCTTAAATTTCTAGCCTTAAAATCCGCTAAAATAGCATCCACACAATCACTCACAATCGCATCGGCTTCGCGCATGGTTTCACGCCTGCGGCCCGGCTCACCATGTATACCCACGCCCATCTCAATTTCAGATTCGGCAATATCAAAAGTAGGGCGGCCAGCGGCGGGCACCGTGCAGCTGGTTAAAGCCACGCCAATGCTGGCTGTGCGATTGTTTACCTTATCACCTAGCGCTTTGCAGGCTTGTAAATCAGCACCTGTTTCGGCAAAGCTGCCTACACATTTTTCTACAATCATGGTGCCCGCCACACCACGTCGGCCAGTGGTGTAAGTGCTGTTAACCACAGCGCAGTCATCCGATGTTAAAACGGTAGCGTTTTCATAAGGCAGCATTTCAGCCGCCATCTCAAAATTCATCACATCGCCGGCATAATTTTTAACGATAAATAAAATACCTTTATTAAAGTGTAGCGCATCTGCCGCGGCCAGCATTTGGTCGGGCGTGGGTGATGTAAATACATGGCCAGGGCATGCGGCATCTAACATGCCAAAGCCAATATAACCTGCATGCAATGGCTCATGCCCAGAACCACCGCCCGAAATAATCGCCACCTTATTTTTAGCTTTGTTTTTGCGTGTTAAAAAATTGGGCTCTAAATGCAAGGTAACTAAATCGGCATGCGCGCCAGCAAAGCCAGATAAGCTTTCTACTAAAAGATTATCGACATGGTTGATAAATTTTTTCATTTGGCTAGCTTTCTAGACTATCTTCTTTAGTTCGTCATTCCCGCGAAAGCGGGAATTCATTTGAGTTTTAAATCCTAAATATTAAACTTAAACCTAAAATTTGGATTCCCGCTTTCGCGGGAATGACAGCGGCGAATGGAATTTTAAATTATTTTTTCAAAATCAAATCACACACCGCATGAACCATCACTTGGCAACTTTTTGCGCCAGGGTCTAAGTGGCCAATTGCACGCTCACCCAAGCCAGCTGCGCGTCCTTTGGTGGCAATTAAATTGCGGGTTGATTCTAATCCTGTATCTGCCGCAAGCTTTAAAGTTAAACAAATTTCTGCCAAACTTTTGCCTTCTAAGGCACTTAAAGTGAAAGTGGTTGAGACAGGAATCAGCACATCTAACATGGTTTTTTCGCCCAAATTAGCTTTGCCGCGTTGCATAATGGCTTGCACGCCGCCAGCAAAAGCCGCCGCAATTTCAAGTGGATTATTGCCGCCATTTACTTTAACAACCTTTGCCATATTCATAAAAAAACTGGCAAATAACGGCCCAGAAGCACCGCCAATTGTGCTTAACAGCTTCATGCCTATTTTGTTAAGCGCTTCATCCGCAGGCAAGGGCAATAGTTCGTTATACATGCCGGCAATAATTTCGCTACCACGCTTCATATTAATGTAATGGTCGCCATCGCCAATCGCGCGGTCTAGCGATTCTATTTCAGATTCGTTAGCGACAATGGCGGCATGAATGGCAAGGCTAGCTGATAATAGATTGGATGTTTTCATTTAAATAGTTTAAAACGAAATGGCCGATTTTTAAACTGTATTTTGTGTGTAAGCTTTCACAAAAAAAGCAGACTAATGTAACTTAATCATTCAAATTAAGTCAAATTCAAGAGTTAATATATTCTGGAGCCACTATGAAACAGCTACTAAATACGTTTTTATTTGTTGCATTAAGCTTTGTTGGATTTGCTTGTGCGGCAGATGCGCCAAAACAAACAGCGGTTAAAGAAATATCGGTACAAAAAGTGCAACAATTTATAGAAAACAAAGCAAAAAACGTGGCGATTTTAGATGCCAATAATGAAGATGCGCGCAAAGATGCAGGCGTTGTGCCCGGCGCCGTTTTGCTCACCTCATACAGCAAATACGCCTTAACCGAATTACCAAAAGATAAAAATACCACCTTGGTTTTTTATTGCTACAACAGCTATTGCCAAGCATCCAATTTAGCCGCACAACGCGCGATTAGCGCTGGCTACAAGGATGCGCGCGTAATGAAAGCGGGTATCGTGGGTTGGAATGCGGCTAAGTTATAGACTAAATTTAAATAATATACTTTTATGCTATTGAATGTTTTTGGTAAGAAGGTGTTGCTAAAATTGACGTTAGTTTAAAGTTTGAATTAAATGTTAGGGCTTTGTTTTATTAATGCAAACATCATTTTTAGCACAAATGACGGTTCGTTGTAGATGAGCTTTCCATTTCTGTAATTCAGATTCTGATATGGGCGGAGTTGCATCATAATTCGCAACCCTAGCTTATCTAGCTAAGGCAAACATCGAGTCTCTACCTTCGATAATCACGTGATATCCGATAATTCCTGTATTGCCATCAATTGCTAGTTTGCGACATCCCATGAATAAGCCAATTTTTTTGTCACCTAACTGTTCTTCGCTAGACCGATAAAAATTGGATGGACAATTTTTTTCGATGGCTTTAGCTAAAATTTCTTTTAGTACTTCAGTGTTATTTCCAGCAGGGTCAGGCTTTCCTCGAACCGCCTTAAAAGAAATTTGTTCTTGCCAGTTTGAAGGATTCTTCCCATCTTTATAAAAAAACTGATTATAAGAGATGTTGTTTTTACTGAACCTTGTATCTTGATTTGAGAAGGCTGAAGGCATTATGTAATATGGATCTTCTTGTCCTATAGTAATCACTCCCCATTGATCTATATCATCTAAACCTTGAGCTTCAGAAATTGCACAGAATAAGCTGAGAATTAAAGCCAGTAATTTTTTTTGAATCATGAAATTTCCTCTGTTGAGCCTATCGTCTGAATTAAAGGGCGCTGTTGGGCGTCCCGTTTGAATGATGGATTAGGCAAATTAGAGGGCCTTAGGTAACGGTTTTTTGCCATGGTGAAACTTACCAAAAATTGGTTTGCAATAGCCACTATGAAAGTGTTTAGTACCCTGTATCAGTAAACGTTTTATCATAAGCGAGATGAGACGGATTTGGACATATTGGTGCAATATCATTAATATTTTTTTGGCCAACAGCATAGTTGCTTCGTAATCTGATTCAGGATACATCATGTATTTAGCACCGATGTACCCAGCTAAACAGCCCAAGAATTGGTTTTGAGTTTCTTGGCATGCAACAGGTAAGGCTAAGGTTTCCTGTGCCATTGCTGACGAGCTAAATAAAAAGAATAAGTATGGCTATTCGCATGTTTGCCTAACGTTTCAATTAAGGGGCTGACGACATTGGTGGCACAGCCAAAGTTATTAAAATTGTTTTCATAGATGCTTGTTTTCGACAGTCCCGCTTGAGTGATGGGTTAGCGATTTTTTTTGACTGGACACCATATAAACCAAATAAATATAGTTAACAAAGTTACGATAATGAAAAACATAGCCAAGCCAACTAACAGCTCTAAATCAGCTAGTTCCTCACCGTTTTGAGAGCCATATAATTGAATTAAACTTACCCAGAATGATTCAGGTAGGCGTGGCATGACATCAGGATGAGTAAGCCACCATCTTGTAAGATAGCCAGTAGAAAATAAAATCCATAGGCCAACTAGACTGTATCGGAAAGCCTTTTTCATTTGACTACTACTTTTCCATAGGCCTGCAGCGCTATGCTAGGAACAGTGATGGTTGTAGAACCTTTAAGCATTGCACGCAGCCTTTGAAAATCAGACTGATTTTCTAGAGTAATACAGCCTTGACTTACCCCTGTAGTGGCTTTAGGGTGGATTCGAAAACTACCCCGTTTAACTTGATTACAGTATGTTTCATCATCAATATTTCCATCTGCGGCATATAATGAAAACCAATCGCTATGATCGTTGAAGATGTTTTTAAGTGGACCAAGTAAGCCTCCTGACTGGCGATCAAAAATATAATAGGTGCCGATAGGAATAGCACCAAAACCTGATACGCACATCGTTGCACGTTTATTAACGAATGAACCTAAACCAGAAAAAGCGGGTAAAGATTGAGCGCCGAATTTAAGTGCGCTCATCGGCTGGTTGTTTAATTCAAAAGTTAAGTTAATCACTAAAGCTCCTTTGTTAAAATTATATTAGTGTATAAAAAATATATATCGGATTAAACGCTAGAATTTTTATTTTGAAAAGCAGCACCCTAAACACTTGGGCGCTAATTTGGCAGAGTAATTTGTAGGGTTTACAGATGCGCTTGTGTTAAATTATGCATATTCATTACTAGGGCTTCAACATGTCAAATCTACAGCTATACCGCGTTAAGTTAAATTCAGCTTTCTCACTTAAAAGCATTAAGCCAGACGATAAATCGGAGCGTGGGGCAACTAAAGAAGCCGATGCTTTAGAGCTTGAAAAATTGGCGAGTAAAATCAATGCTTTGCAGGATATTTTATACGCACAAGGTAAGCATAAAATTTTGCTGATTTTGCAGGGTATGGATGCTAGTGGCAAGGATGGCACGGTGCGCCATGTGTTTAGTGAGTGCGATCCGCTAGGCATTCGTTTGGCTAATTTTAAAGCACCTAGCGCAGAAGAGTTAGCGCACGATTATTTGTGGCGCGTGCATAAGCAAGTGCCGCAAAAGGGTGAGATTGTAATTTTTAATCGCAGCCATTATGAAGATGTGTTGATTGTGAAAGTGCACGATTGGATTGATGACGCGGAATGCATGCGCCGTTACGCGCAAATTAACGCGTTTGAAAAGCAATTATCGGAAACCGGAACGGTGATTATTAAATGCTATTTGCATATATCCAAGGCCGAGCAAAAGGCGCGCATGCAAGACAGGCTGGATGATGCAACTAAAACGTGGAAATTTAATCCGAATGATTTGAAAGAACGCGCGCTTTGGCCGCAATATATGCAGGCGTATGAGAAGGCAATGAGCGCGACCAGTACAAGTTATGCGCCTTGGCATGTGGTGCCGGCGGATTCTAAAATGAATCGTAACTTATTGATTTCACGCTTGTTATTTAGCGCACTCAGAAAGTTGCAATTAGAGTATCCGCCAGTGCCAGCCGAATTTAAAACCATTACGATTGATGATTAAACCTACTTTATGAGCCTGCGTTTTCGCTTAAATTTATTGATTACGGCTTTGCTGTTGCTGTTTATGTTGGCAGTGGGCTATGTGATTTTAAAAGGCTCAAAAGCGTCGATTCAGGAAGGGGTAGAGGCCGCAACGCGTGTTACCGTGCAGCTGTTAGATACGGTTGTAGTGAGCTCTATTCAAAACCCAGAATGGGGTTACACGCATGATGTGATGCGCCGATTTTTGCATCATCTTGGTCATGTGCGCGGTAACGAAATAACGCTGTACACCTTAAACGGTACGCTTATTTTTAAATCGCCGCCTTCCAAATATCGGGCCGATGTAAACCCGCCGCAATGGTTTATTAGCATGCTAGACCCTAAGGAGAAAGCCGCTTCGCGCTTGATTCGCTTTGGTAAATTGGTGGTTCAGCCCAACCCTGCGGGTGCTATTCGCGAGGCTTGGAGCAAAATGCGATTTTTGTTTTGGGTGGGTTTAGGCTTTTTTATATTTTTAAATGCCATTGTGTATTGGATGCTGGGCCGCTGGTTGCGACCCTTGCAGCCGATGTTAAAAGCCATTAATCGAATGGAGCAGGGCGATTTGAGCACGCGCTTGCCACAATTTGATTTGCCCGAATTTGGCTCTATTGCCAAAAACTTTAACTTAATGGGTGAATCGTTACAAAAAAGCACGGCTGAAAATCAGCGTTTGGCGCTAATTGCGCAACAATCGGCCGATGCAGTGATGATTCATGATTTAAACGGCAATATTTCGTTTTGGAATGCGGCGGCGCAAAAAATATTTGGCTACGCGCCAGACGATATTATCGGCAAATCGGCCAGCATTCTCATCCCCAAAGGGCAAGAGCGCGATTTAGCGCAAAATATGCGTGCCATTAACGATAGGCGCAATGTTGAAAACCATGATACGCAACGCCAAGCGCGCGATGGGCGTATTGTGGATGTATCTATTTCGGCCGCGCCCTTGATTGACCCGCAGACCAATGCGCTAATTGGCGATATTTGCAGTATGCGAGATATTACAGAGCGCAAACATGCCGAAATTGCAGAGCGCAAAGCTGAAGTGGCGGAAAATAAATTAGAAGAAAATCGGCAAATTACGCATTTAATTCAAAAACATATTGAAGACGAACGCCGCAGTTTAGCGCGCGAATTGCATGATGAACTGGGGCAATATGTAACGGCAATTAAAACCTTTGCGGTGGCCATTGCCAATAAAACCAGAGAAAAAGCGCCAGAAGTAGAAGCCAGTGCGCAAACTATTGTGGCTGCGGCCAACCATATCTATGATGGCATGCACAATATTATCTGCCAATTGCGGCCGGGCTCGTTAGATAATTTAGGCTTGGTTGAAACGCTAAAAGATGCCATTAATAATGTGCAAAAACAACAACCTAATTTGAAAATAACCCTAGAGTTATCTGGCGATTTAGAAGGTTTGGGTGAAAGTTTAAACATTAATATCTACCGCATTGTGCAAGAATCGATTAATAACGCCATTAAGCATGCAGAGGCCAAAAACATAGTAATTACGCTGGCCACAAGCAAAACAGGTGCGCTGCAATTAACCATTAAAGACGATGGCAAAGGCATGGACGTTAACGCGGTGGATCAAACTAACCACTTTGGTTTGCTGGGCATGCGCGAGCGCGTACAAGGCTTTAAAGGCAGCTTTAATGTGGATTCTGAACCAAATACGCAAATAGCAACCAATCCAGGTAGCAAAAAAGCAGATGCAAAATCAGCTGGCAAGCAATCAACAGGTACCACCATTTACATTAATATTCCGCAAGCGTTTAACATCAGTCATTAATAAAAGGTAATAAATGAGTCCAATCAATGTGATGCTAGTAGATGACCATGCCGTAGTGCGTATGGGTTTTAAAATGTTACTTGAATCGGCTAGTGAAATTAAAGTGATTGCCGAAGCGGAAAACGGCGAAACGGCGATTAAAAACTACATGGAGTTTAAGCCAGATGTGGTGGTAATGGATATCACCATGCCCGGAATTGGCGGCATGGAAGCGATTGAACGTATTTTGGCCAAAGAAAGCCATGCCAAAATTTTGGTTTTATCGGCACATGAAGATTCGGTGCACCCAAAGCGCGTATTAAATGCAGGTGCTATGGGCTATTTAACCAAGCGCAGCGCGGCTGAGGAGCTGATTAAGGCGATTCGCACGGTGGCGAGTGGCAAAAAATATATTGAGGCCAGCATTGCTCAGCAAATGGCCATTCAGCAATTATCGGGTCAGCAAAACCCGGTAGATGTACTAAGTGAGCGCGAATTTGAAGTGTTTATGTCGCTGGCTAAAGGCAAAACCACCAATGAAATTGCTGAAACGTTATTTTTAAGCCCGCGCACAGTTGGTACGCATTTGTACAATATTAAGCAAAAATTAAACGCCAATAATTCAGCCGAAATTGCGCTGATTGCCATGCGAAGTGGGTTGATTGACCCTTGATTATAACGCCAATTGGCGAAATTTAGCTGGATTATGTTTCAGCTTTTAGCTAGATATAATTAGTGGATTTTATAACGCGCAATATTGAGTTCGCCCACTGTGGCAAGCTCTACCAATGTCAAGCTGCCACTGGGCAGTTTGCCAAATTCTGGTGGTATTAAATACGTAATCAATTGTGGATTTTTTGCCACTTTATTTTTATTAGCCTGTTCTGTAGTAATCATGCCTGTGGCCACTTGCCACATTTTCCATTCGCGCGGTTTTGGCAAGGTGGTGGCGCCCATTAATTGCGCTTTTGCATAAACCGCGTCTTTTTCGGCGCCAATCAATAAATTAAAAAGCTCAACGCGCACCAATTGGCTACTAATGGCCACGGCTAAAGGCGTTTCAATTTCGCTTAATTGCTCTGGTAGTGGCTCTGCAATTGGCTTTACCTGCTCAAAGCGCGCATTAGTAAAAGCAATTAAATAGGGGTCGGGCGCGGTATCTTTTAAAATAAAACTTTTTGGTTTGCGGTCAAATTGGTTGATAGGCTCAATTTCTTGCACATCCATCGCAGTTGCAATGGCGTTATCGGCTACGCTGGTGGCAATTGATCGCACAATTTGCTGCGCAATAGTGCCACCTAAACAAGCCGTTAACAAAACGCTTGAAACGCTAAGTAGAAAAATATTTTTTAATTTAATCAATTGTTTAATCGCTAAAGTTAATCAAATACTTTATATGGTGAGAGTTTAACATTACTGCTATTTAAATCAAAAGTCTAGCAACTTAACATATGTTTATTGCGGATTACTTTTTAAAAATTTAAGAACGGCGATTGGTACTGTTTGCGCTAATAATGCCACTAAAAATGATAACGCCAATGGCTATGTATTCTGAAAATGACAATGCTTCTTGCCAAAAAAGTACACCAAACAAACTGGCAAATATCACCGTGGTGTAGGCCAGGCTGGCAACGGTTAGCGTTTTTCCAGTGCGGTAAGCGCGTGTCATGGCTAGTTGCGCAATGGTGGCCGAAATTCCTAAGCCTAATAATGTTGGCATATCTTGCCAGCTAAGTGGCGTGTAGGTTTGCAGTAGCATCCAAACGCCACTGGCAACGGTAGAAATTAACGTGAAATAGAAAACCGTGCGCCAATCTGGCTCGCCTAAATTGCCTAATTGTTTAACATGCACATAGGCAAACGCAGCGCCAAAGCCAGATAGCAAGCCAACCGCGCCGGCGATTAAATCTTGCTTGGCAAAGTTGGGTTTTAGCAAAAGTACCACGCCAATAAAGCCTAATAAAACCATCGCATACAAAATAGGTTTGGGTTTTTCGTGCAGCATTAATGGCATTAGTAAGGCCAAAAATAGGGCCGATGTGTAATTAAGCGTGACGGCGGTTGCTAAGGGTAAATGGGCAATGGCATAAAAGAATAAAACCAAGGATGCAAAGCCGACTAAACCGCGCGACATTTGCTTAGACATAACAGGTGTTTTAAGCGGCAATTTTTTGGCAAAAATATAAACATAAATAGCCATTAAGCCAAAAACTGAGCGATAAAAAACCAGTTCTGCACTGCTAAATTTAGCCGAACCTACTTTAACCAATGCGCCCATAATCGCAAAGCCAAGCGCGGCGACCAGCATCCATAAGCTGCCTAAATTGGGTAGCTTCACAAGTCGCTAATTTTCATTGGTTTACTGTCTTTCGTATTTTGCTAAATGTGGTTTCATTTGCTTGCGATACCACTGATGGAAATGCGCTAAGCCCGCTTCTAGCGGGTGCTGGTAAGGCCCAGTTTCGTTTAAGCCCAACGCAAACAAGCCTTTGCGGCCGTCATGCATACGCTGGCAAATCTCTTTATCTTCAAGCGCGGTTTCATGATACGCCGCTTGCTGCGCTTTTACGTATTCGCGCTCAAATAAGGTAATGTCTTCAGGATAATAAAATTCAACCACATTGCTGCAAGTGTCTACGCCTGTTGGAATTAAGTGCGAAATAACCAACACATTGGGGTACCACTCAATCATCAAAAATGGGTAAAACACAAACCAAATAGCGCCATGCTTAGGCGGCGTTTTGCCGTGGTAATTGGTCACAGCCGTTTGCCATACTTGATAAGTGGCCGATGCGTTTTCATGCGCGGCAGGCTTGTAGCCAACGGTTTGTGCGCTAAAATTTTCACCAAAATCCCAGCTTAAATTATCGCAATCCACAAAGGCATCTAAACCCGGATGAAAAGCGCCCACATGATAATCTTCTAAGTAGGCTTCAATAAAGGTTTTCCAGTTGAAATTGTAGTGCTCAATATTTATTGAATCTAAATGGTAATGGGTGAAATCAAAATCTTGTTTGCAGCCTAGTTGATTCAACTCTTTAATCAAATGCCGGGATTGCTAATTTGAATCTTCAAATAACAAGCCTTGCCAGTTTTGCAGCGGCCTTTTATTAAGATGCAAACAGGGCTTTTGCGCAAAATGTGGCGCGCCTAATAATTGGCCATTTAAATCATAGGTCCAGCGGTGTAGTGGGCACACAATATGGCTGGTGTTGCCTGTGCCCGTTAGCATAACGGCTTGGCGATGGCGGCAGATATTACTTAACAAACTTACTTCATCCGCTTGATTAATTAAGGCTTTAGCATTAAGCATCCAAGCCAAAGTGTAGTAATCGCCATCATTTGGCACCATTAAAGCGTGGCCCACATATTTGGGCGCATTGGCAAATAGATATTGTTGTTCCAGCGCATAAAAGCTTGCATCCGCGTACCAATCAATGGGTAATTGTGATGGTGTTTCTAAAGCGGTTTCAATTTGAGAATGGTTGGAAATTACGGATAAAGCCATAAACATAAAGCCAAAAAATAAGGTTGAAAATTTAAGCAGGTAGAATTCTGCATGAATTGCTTAATTTTTACCAGTAACTAAGCGGCTTTATACTTGTTAACAGAAACCATAAAGCTTGGCTTAAATAAAATAAAAACAAGTGCTTAAGCCGTAAGCAACAGAATATGCGCCAATCAGAAATTCGGGTAAACTTTGCTTAATACTAACAAAAACACAATAGGGATAAAAATGGATTCCGTCAGTCAAAAAATCACCCCAATTATCTTCAAAGGCAATACAGCCGAATATTTTGGCATTTGGATTGTTAACTTATTACTATCAATTGTTACTTTGGGTATTTATTCAGCATGGGCAAAAGTGCGCCGCAAGAAATATTTTTATCACAATACCTTAATTGAAAATGTGGGCTTTGATTATCATGCAAAGCCCATTTCTATTTTAAAAGGCCGCCTTATTGCCTTTGCGTTTTTTATGGCTTATAGCTTTAGCGCCAATATAAACCCCATGTTTCCGGCTTTATTAATGTTGGTTTTATTTGTTTTTTTGCCTTGGTTAGTAGTGCGCGGCTCTATTTTTAATGCACGCAATAGCAGCCATCGCGGCTTACGCTTTAATTTCGTCGGCACAGTTGGCCAAGCCGCCAAAGTATTTATTGTGTTGCCTTTATTGTCTTTTTTTACTTTGGGTTTGATTATTCCGTATATCGCTCATGAAAAAAGCCAGTTTTTTGCCAACAATTATCGCTTTGGCCTAAGCCAATTTGAGATGAGCCGCGTGGTAAAGCAGTTTTATAAAGCGTATTTAATCATATTAATTCCAGCATTTATTGGTATTTTGGCAGCCGTCACCATTCCAACCTATCAACAATATGTTAAAAAAGCGGCCAGCCACGCTAATGCTATGCCGTATGCTCAACCATTTGCAGCGCTGCAACCTAATGTGGTGTTAGCCGCCCATGAAATGGGTGATGAATCAGCAAGCTTTCCAGCGGATGCGCCCATAGAAATAGTAGAGCGCGTATATTCAGAAAATGCGCCAGAAGCCGCGCAACAGCCAGCTTCTGAAGCGCAAGCATTAAGCCAAGCAGGGCAGCAAGAAATGTCACAAGAAACAACGCAAAGCACGCAGCAAAAGCAAAAAGAGCAAGTAGCCGAAATGCTTAAAAAGCCCACTTATATGCTGATTGGTTTGGCTGTTATTGCTCTGTATGCCTTTTTTGTTTTAGGTTTTATTGCCTACTTGCAAGCGCGTATCGGTAACTTGGTTTGGAACAACACAAAATTAGACCAATTAAGCTTTATTAGTAAATTGCGCGCGCGCGATTTTATATGGCTTTACTTCAGCAATATTGTGGCCATTATGTTGACATTTGGTTTAGCCACGCCGTGGGCGCAAATCCGCATGGCGCGTTATCGCGCATCTAAATTAAGCATTGTGGGCGATGTGGATTTTGACCAATTTGTGGGTGATAAAAAAGCCGAAGTAAACGCCACAGGCGAAGAGATTGCTGAAATGTTTGATGTGGATTTATCGTTTGGTTAAAACTTATTCTGCGTTTACTCATATTAAAAAAAACGATAATTAGGTAAAAACTACTCATGACATTTCAAGCCGATTATTTTGACGGAATTAGCGCGCGCGCTAAGCCAGTGTTGGTGCGCGTGCTGGCTGATAGCAAGCAAATTACATTTGAAGCAAATGGCGAAACCTTACAGTTTTCTTTTGATGATTGCGATGTGCAAGCCAAGCTGGGTAATGCCAAGCGAATTATTGATTTATCAAATGGCGGCCGCTTAGAAGCGCTAGAAATTAGCGCCTTGGAGTTGGTAAAAGTGAGCAAATCCAGCACCATTGGGCGCGCTTTGCATTATTTAGAAAATCATCTTGCTTGGGTATTGCTGGCGCTAGTTTTAACGGTATTGGCCGGCTGGGGATTTTTGCAATTTGGCGTGCCAAAATTGGCCGAAATTGTGGTGAAAGCGACGCCAGTCAGCATGGAAATCAAGCTGGGCAAGCAAGTGTTAGAAGGCTTAGATAGTAAATATAGCTATTTTTCAGCCAGCAAAACAGCGGTTGTGCGCCAATCATCTATTAGCAACGCTTTAAAAGATTTGTGTGCAAAAACGAGCAATTGCCCAAATTATCAACTAACGTTTAGAGATGGCGGCATAATTGGCGCCAACGCTTTTGCCTTACCAGGCGGGGTCATGGTGGTAACTGACGGCTTGGTGACACTTGCTAAAAACGATACCGAAATTGTGGCGGTTTTAGCGCATGAGCTTGGCCATGTGCAGCAACGCCATGCCTTTAGGCAAAGCATTCAAGGCGTGCTTTCTGGCTTAATTATTGCGGCAATTACTGGCGATGTCAGCTCTGTTGCTTCTGGCTTGCCAGCGGTATTAATGCAAATGCAATATTCGCGTGAGCATGAATTAGAAGCGGATAAATTTGCCTTGGCCGCCTTGCAAAAAGCGTGCTTGCCGCCGCGAGCCTTTGCCGATATTTTGCAGCGCTTGGAAAATCAGGCAGGCCTAATTTCGGCAGATGATAAAACCAAACAAAAGCGCACTGAAGCGCCACAAAATAAGCCCGCTAAAACGCATAATAATAGTGCGTTTAATACCATGTTAGCCTCGCACCCAGATACGCAGCGACGCATACAACCTTTTTTGCAGGCGGAATTGAATAAAAAGCCAAATTGTCGGTAAGTTTTAGCATGCAATTTGCCCGCAAATCTTGCTAAAAAGCGCCTTTTGCGCTACTCTCAGGGCTTAATAAAGTGAATTTATCAATCACCATTATCCATTTTGGAGAAATTGCAATGAAAAATCCCTTGGAATCCGTTGCAGGCACCATCGTTTCAGGTGTTGTACTAACCGTCGTGTTGGTATTTTTTCTTAAAAACTTTTTAGTAGCGGGAGTTTAAAATGGAAATCATGCCAGGAATCGCGCGTTGGATCCATTTACTATCCGGTGTGACATGGATTGGTTTGCTTTACTATTTTAATTTAGTGCAAATGGCCGCGCTTAAAGATGCTGGCGCAGATGGCACAGCGGCAGGTATTACCAAGCATGTAGCGCCGCGCGCCTTGTTATGGTTCCGCTGGTCTGCCGTTGCAACTTGGATTGCAGGCGCATGGTTATTAGGCGCTGGTTTTACTGACGCATTTTTACTACGCAATGGCTATGAGGGCATTGGCATTGGCGCATGGTTAGGCACTATTATGTTATTTAATGTTTGGGTGCTAATTTGGCCAAATCAGCAAAAAATTCTTGGCATGGTGCCAGCAGATGATGCGGCAAAAGCCAAAGCGCGACGTGTGGCTATGCTGGCATCGCGCACCAACATGATGCTGTCTATTCCTATGTTATTTTTTATGGCGAATGGATTCAGTCATCGCGCCGTTTTAGGGTTGTAATTAGCAATAAGGCAATAACGGCGGCCTTAGCCGCCGTTTTCTTTTTGATTTTGGCAGATGATTTTTAAGCAGTAATAGACGATTAGAATAGAAAACTCAGAATAGAAACTTAGAATATAAACTATGGCAAATTTAACCAATACCCATTTGATGAACACCTACACCCGCCAACCCGTTACTTTTGTGAAGGGCGAGGGCGTTTGGTTGTGGGATGATGAAGGTAAAAAATACCTAGATGCGTTGTCTGGCGTGGCGGTTAACGGCTTGGGCCATGCCCATCCAAAATTAGTGAAAGCAATTGCTGAACAAGCCGCGAAATTAATTCATGTTTCTAATATTTATCAAATTGCCGAGCAAGAAGCATTGGGCAATAAATTGGCCGAAATTTCGGGCATGGATAATGTGTTTTTCTGTAATTCTGGCTGTGAAGCAAACGAAGCCAGCATTAAATTAGCGCGTTTATATGGTCATAATAAAGGCATTGAAAACCCTGAAATTATTGTAATGGAACGCGCTTTTCACGGCCGTACCATGGCAACGCTTTCGGCAACGGGCAACCGCAAAGCGCAAGCAGGGTTTGAGCCGCTTGTTTCTGGTTTTATTCGCGTGCCTTATGATGATTTGGCAGCGGTTAAGCAAATTGCATCGCGCAAAAATAATGTAGTGGCCATTTTAGTTGAGCCAGTGCAAGGTGAGGGCGGTGTTCACATTCCAGCCAATATGAGCGCCTATTTTAATGGCTTGCGTCAGGTATGCGATGAAAATGGCTGGTTGCTCATGGTGGATGAAGTACAAAGTGGTATTGGCCGCACCGGTACTTGGTTTGCGTTTCAGCATACTGGCATCATGCCAGATGTGATGAGCTTGGCTAAAGGCTTGGGTTCTGGTGTGCCAATTGGTGCTTGTGTCGCTAAAGGAATTGCCGCGCATACGTTTACATATGGCAAACATGGCTCAACTTTTGGCGGCAATCCGCTGGCATCAAGCGCAGGATTAGCCACAATTAGTGCGATTGAAGAAGAAAATCTGCGCGAAAATGCCGAAAAAATGGGCAATTTGATCCGTGAAAAATTGCAATTAGCATTACTAAATACGCATGGTGTGGTTGTGGTGCGTAACGCTGGCTTAATGATTGGTATTGAGTTGAATAGACCGTGTTCTGAGCTGGTTAAAATGGCGTTAGAAACGCAATTATTAATTAACGTAACGGCTGAAAAAGTGATCCGTTTGCTGCCGCCGCTCATTATTAATGAAGCCGAAGCGCTTGAGTTGGTTGAGCGTTTAAGCAAACTGATTAAACAATTTTTAAGTCAATAATGTGACCATATAACGACCATGGCGGCTATTAAACACTTTTTGCAATTTAACGATTTGAACTTAGATGAGCTCAATCATATATTTGCACGCAGCAAAATCATTAAAGCGCAATTTAAAGCGTATCAACAATATTGGCCTTTGCAAGATCGCACCTTGGTGATGATTTTTGAAAAAGCCAGCACACGCACGCGTTTATCGTTTGAAGCTGGCATGCACCAATTAGGTGGTTCGGCTATTTATTTAAATACGCGCGATTCACAGCTTGGTCGCGGTGAGCCGGTAGAAGATGCGGCACAAGTGATTTCGCGCATGTCCGATATTGTGATGATTCGCACCTTTGAGCAGGATATTATTGAGCGCTTCGCCGCTAATTCACGCGTGCCAGTGATTAACGGCTTAACTAATGAATACCATCCTTGCCAAATTTTGGCTGATATTTTTACCTTTATTGAGAAAAAGGGTTCTATT
>Ga0326733_1000096_pt1 | contig 30584 bp, 32 predicted proteins | sample 14_GP2_308_FD_207946 | JGI IMG/M metagenome (GOLD analysis project Ga0326733, IMG submission 207946) | Glacier ice microbial communities from Ngari, Tibet, China - 14_GP2_30.8 | ecosystem: Environmental > Aquatic > Freshwater > Ice > Glacier | place: China: Ngari, Tibet | collected 2018-07-17
GCGCGAAATTGAAATTGCATGCTCATAACAGTCGCACCTGGTACGTCAATCAGTAGGCCTCGTGCGCCATTTTTCAGGCGAATCTCTTCAACGGTGTGGTTCATATGATTATCTTTCTCGTGCTACTTAACGACGACTATTTTTTCGATTTTGACGTTGTGACTTTTTCTTCTTGCGAACGTCGTTCTTTTTCTGATTTACCTCAGCTGCGGTTGCGGTTTTTTTCGTTTTGAAATCCTTATCACGGCTAATTTCTCCACCAGTCACTTCGTTCACGCCTTTTTCGACGGCATTCTCTGCCAGACGGGTAAGCTCGGTTTCGTACTCTTCATCCTGTTTGGCGATGACATCATGTTTGTGCACATGCATGACTGCACGCAGGACTTCATCGCGAAGTGTTGCCTGGAGACTTTCGAATAGCTTTGCAGATTCACTACGATATTCAACCAACGGGTCGCGTTGACCAACACTACGCCAGTGGATTCCCTCGCGAAGATGTTGCATATTCTCGAGGTGTTGCATCCAGAGCGTGTCGAGTACTTGCAGGTACACTTCACGTTCAACCTTGCGCATTACATCGCTATCCAGCTCTTGTTCTTTGGCTTTATAGAGCTTATCGACTTCTTTTTTCGCGAGATCAAGACGCGTCTTATCATTCTTTTCTTCGCCGACTACCTTCAGTTTTTTATCACTGATTGGAAACGTCGCACTAAATTCTGCAGCAAAGTTTTTGTTGTTCTTGGCTGGCAGTAATGTGAGCTCAGCAAGACGAGCATCAACGAGGCGCTGAACTTCAGGCTTAATATCAACACCTTCAAGAATCTTGCGGCGAATCGTGTAGACAACACGCCGGTGACGGTTGATTACGTTGTCGTATTGAACAACATTCTTACGAGTATCAAAGTTAAAGCCTTCAACGCGCTTCTGAGCAGCTTCAAGTGTTTTTGAGACAGCCTTGTTCTGGATTGGCGTATCTTCATCGACACCAAGTCGATCCATCAGGCTGGCGATACGCTCACCCTGGAAAATACGCATGAGGTCATCTTCGGTCGAGACGTAAAACTGCGTCTCGCCCGGGTCACCCTGTCGTCCGCCACGTCCACGAAGTTGGTTGTCGATGCGTCGTGATTCGTGGCGTTCAGAGCCAATCACTACCAGTCCACCAAGTTCAACGACACCCTCGCCAAGTTTGATGTCAGTACCACGACCGGCAATATTGGTAGCGAGAGTAATTGCACCTTTTTCACCAGCCTTTTCGATGATCGCGGCTTCGCGCTCATTATTCTTGGCATTCAATATTTCGTACGGTACTTTTTCTTTATCAAGCCAACCAGCAATCAGCTCGTTCTTGGCAATTGATGCTGACCCAACCAGAACTGGACGACCCTGTTCGTGATATTCTTTGATCGCACTTGCAACTGCTTTGAGCTTGCCTTTTTCTGACTTAAAAATCAGGTCCTGCTTGTCGTTACGAGCAATTGGTCGGTTGGATGGAATCTGAATGACATCGAGACTATAAATCTGCTGGAATTCCTCTGCTTCGGTAAATGCCGTACCGGTCATGCCGGATAGCTTTTTGTACAGACGGAAATAGTTCTGAAACGAGACAGTTGCCAGAGTCATACTCTCTTGTAGGACTGGCACACCCTCTTTTGCTTCAATTGCCTGGTGGAGGCCTTCATTATAACGGCGTCCCTGCATTAAACGGCCAGTAAACTCATCAACAATAATAACTTCACCGTCGTTCGTTACAACATAATCTTTGTCACGTTTGAAAATCGTCTGAGCACGCAAAGATTGGTCGATGTGATACACGGAACGGACGTACTCTGGGCTGTAGAGGTTTTTGACGCCAAGTAATTTCTGAATTTTCTCAACACCCTCATCTGTCAGGGCAACGCTACGACGCTTTTCGTCTAAGATGTAGTCATTCGGGACAAGTTTTGCGGCAATTTTTGCAAATTGATAATAACTATCTGGATTTTCGGCAGCAGGTGCACTAATGATAAGTGGCGTTCGTGCTTCGTCAATCAAGATACTGTCTACCTCGTCAACAATCGCAAAGTTGAGCTCGCGCTGACGCAACAAATCAACTTCATTGACCATGTTATCGCGCAGATAATCAAACCCGTACTCGTTGTTGGTGCCGTACGTAATATCAGCAGCATATGCTTCTTTACGGCTCACTGGACGAAGCCGTTTCATGCGTGGATCGTCATGACTCTCGTTATTGAAAGTCGGATCAAACAAGAATGAAGCGTCGTTGACGATAACACCCGTCGACAAGCCAAGGAAGTGGTAAAGTTCGCCCATCCAACTGGCATCACGTTGGGCAAGATAGTCATTAACGGTCACAACATGGACACCCTTTTCATCGAGTGCATTCAAATACACCGGCAATGTCGCAACAAGCGTCTTACCTTCACCGGTTTTCATTTCGGCAACGTTACCTTCGTGAAGCGCCATGCCACCAATTAACTGCACGTCAAAGTGACGCATTCCCAAGACTCGATCGCTCGCTTCACGGACTAACGCGAACGCGTCGGGTAAGATGGTGTCAAGCGTCGTACTTTTTTTTTGTAACTGTTTCTTTAATATGTCAGTTTGCTTCTTGAGATCCGATTTCGAGAGTGCCTTATACTTGTCGGTAAGTGCATTGATTGCACCGACTTTTTTTTGAAGTACCTTCAAAATCTTAACTTGTGGGTCACCAAATACTTTGGTCAACACCCCTTGCCTACTTACCATAATTAAAAACCCTCGCTTATCAGAAACATCTGTAAAATACTTTCTATATTATACGGCGATAGCGAGGACTTAGCAAGGTGTATCCGCTATAGTTCTCGGGCATAACTGCGCTTAAAGCGACTCATGACGCCGCGACGTCCGACATGCGCGATTGTTGCCTGCTTGTACTTGCGTAACTGGGCGACAACTTTAGCTTCGACAATATCGACAGCTGCCAGCATATTCACGGTTGAATCTTTGGCTGTAATAATCTTGTCGGGTACAGAGAGCACTACTTCGGCTTCATACTTATTACCATGGTCGCGATTTACCTGCTTCAGCTTGACCTCTACGGTCACGCTGTTGCGCGCGTGTCTGGGAAGATAGCGATCCAATCTTCCGATTTTCTTAATGACGTATTTCTTAGTCGTCTCATCGAGATCATATTTGATTCCGGTGATATCGATTGCTGTTATCATGCTACCCTCCAATGTAATTAGTTGGTAGTCTTATTATAGCACTTCACGTCCGCCCATGTAGGCTCGAAGCACAACTGGTATCGTCACATTCATGTCTGCAGTCTGGTAATTTTCGATAATCGCAATCATAATCCGCCCAAGTGCGAACGCAGTGGCGTCATTGGTATGGAGTAGCTCAACCGTGCCGTCCGCGCGGCGAACCCGTGTCTTGAGGCGTCGGGTCTGATAGTCAGTCATGTAGTCAGCTGTATGTGTTTCGCGATACTGGTTTTGACCTGGTAGCCAAGTTTCCATATCGATACCACGTGCATTTGGCTTGCCAATATCAGCGGTACACTTTCGAATGACCTGATACGGCAGTCCGAGCGATGTCAGGAGATGCTCCTGGACGGCGACAAACAGCAGGTGCTCATCGAGTCCATGTTCTGCAGTCGTAAAACTTTCAATTTCAAGCTTATCGAACTGGTGCATGCGCAAAATGCCCTCCATATCCTTGCCGTACGTTCCCGCTTCGCGGCGGAAACTTGTTGCATAGCCGACATAACGAATTGGCAGGTCGGCTTCATTGATAATCTCATCAGCGTGCATGCTACCAAGTACATGTTCGGCACTTCCCTGTAGCCACAGATCATCGCCTTCAAGTTTGTAGCGGTCATCACGTGGCTCAAGTCGATCCATCGCATCATACATGTCGGTTCGCATCATCAATGGCGGCAGGACTGGCGTAAACGGCTTGAGCGAAACATCTATGCCAGCGCCTGTAGCAATGCTGGCTAGTGTTTTCTCGTCACCAAGCGTATCAAGGACGTACTGAATAATGGCGAACTGCAACTTAACCAAATCACCTTTAATATACGCGAATCGACTACCTGTTACCTTAGCGGCACGTTCTTTGTCGATCCAGCCACGATTGGCGGCAATATCAGCATGGTTACGCGGGTCAAAATCAAATGTCGTTGGCGTGCCGATGACTTTTGCGACCACGTTTTCATCTTCACTTGCACCAACAGGTACGTCGCTCGCTGCTATATTAGGCACTTGTTTGAGGAGAATGATATATTCTTCTTCGACGTGGCGCAGGGCCGTCTCCAAGTCACTCAGCTCGGCTTTGATTGCCGTAGCCGCTGCAATTGCCTCGTCCGACGGCTTGCCGCCCTTCATCTGGCTCGAAATAGTATTGCGCTTTTCGCGTAGTTCATCCGCCTGCGTCTGGAGTTGGCGTCGCGTGCTATCACACGCTAGTAGTTGGCCAATATTAACATCATACCCTTTACGGCGCGTGTTTTCTTGAACTAGTTCGGCATTCTCTCGGATAAAACGGATATCTAACATAGTGTTTATTGTACCAAATTATCGCTTATTCAGTACGTAGTGCTTCAATCGGATCAAGTTTTGCTGCTTTTCGTGCCGGAAAGTAGCCCGCTAGCATCGCAATAAGCATCAGAATAATAACCAGCGCCACGATTGGAATAGGCTGGAAGATAAGCAAGTAGTTACCCTCACCGAGTGTCAGCAAGTTCGTAATCCACGGGTTAAGAAGTAGTCCTGCTATGACGGCGAATAGTGATCCAAGGACGCCTCCTAAAAAGCCAATCCAGGCTGCCTCAAACTGGAATAGGCGGCTCACGTGGCGACCACGCATACCAAGTGCTTTCATTAATCCGATTTCACGAGTTCGTTCTAGTACCGATATATACTGAGTATTAATGATCCCGAAGACGCTCGTAATGAGTGCAAGAATACCGAATCCGAACACGATCCCCTGCAGAACGTTCACAATTGTAAACAGTAGTCCCTGAAGGTCTTTTGCCGTCTGCACTCCGTATCCCTGCGCGACTAGCGCCTCCTTAACGACAGCCGGATCAATCCCCTCTTTAACACTGGCGGTCGCAATAAAATACTTCTTATAGCTTGCGGTTCCCTCTGTACTAAACTCCGACATCGTACGAGCCGATGACTCACTGACCTGAACGTTCGCCGTGGCCGCCAGAGCAGTCGCTGACTTTCCGACAACCGCAACGATCGTATACGTAAAATCCTTTGACTGCGTAGCACTGAGCGCAGCGAGGGCCTCTGGGCCTTTTGTAAGTGCTTCTTGAACCTGCTGCTGGGTGACATTCGGTGTACGCTCAAGGTGAATTGTCACGGTCTGGCCAATTGCGCTTTGCGCATCACGAAAACCAAGTAACTCAATATATGCTTCGGGTATAGCAATTTCATCATCTTTAATCGATGTTCGCAACTCCGGTAACTCGCCGGCTGTTACGGTTTGCGTCACCCCTGTATCGTACTGAGTAACATCAACTGTATACTTTTTTTGATCAGGGCGCGTGATGTATTCAGCGCTAATCGTGTACGAAGGACTGACGGAAACAATTTCATCACGGCTGGCGATTTTGTCGATATCATCCTGGTTTAAAAGGGCGACGGAAGTTCCGGTCGGGCGGGCGAATAAATCCGTATCTTCACGGTATTCCTGTGGATTTGATTGACCACCTTCAAAAAATTCCTTGTTTTTTGCAATTGCAAGTATTTGCGGATCGATGTTTGTCGTCAAAAGAGTATTGGCATACTGACGCGCACCCTCACCTGCAGCGATGGCGATTGTCAGCGTAAAAGCACCGACCGCAATAGCCAGGCTTGTTAGAATTGTCCTGGCCTTGGCGTTTTTAAGACTCCGGCCTGCACGGCGTACGATATCAAATGTCTTCATTATTGCTTGCCTCCTACGATGCGATCAATTTTTCCATCCTTTATATATATCTGCATGTCACATTTGGCAGCCAGCTCCTCGTCGTGGGTGACGATGACAAGCGCGCTTCCGCCTTTTTTGTTGAGGCCAAACAGCAGGTTCTCGACACTTCCGCCGGTAACGGTATCGAGATTACCCGTCGGCTCATCGGCAAAGATAATACGGGGTTGATTGACAATTGCACGAGCAATCGCCAGGCGTTGTTTTTGACCACCAGAAAGATTTCGAGCCTTTTGCTTCTCTTTGTCACTAAGCCCAACGACACGTAGCGCTGCCTCAACACGTTTTTTACGCGCACCTGGCGACATACTGGCGATCTCAAGCGGAAGTGCTACGTTTTCAAATGACGTTTCGTTTGCCTGGACAAAGAAAGCCTGAAAGATGAAGCCAATTTTCTCTGAACGAAATTTGTCGACTGCTTTTGATTTAAGCTTGAGGATATCAACACCGTCTATAATCACTTCGCCAACCTCTGGTCTATCAAGTCCGCTCATGGCGTGCATCAGCGTCGACTTGCCAGATCCCGACTTACCAACGATGGCGACACTCGCTCCGTCTGGAATCGTGAAGCTCACGTCATCGAGCGCCTTAAACGCATTGTTCTTTTTGCCATATGTCTTCGTGACGCTCTTGATTTCAATCATCATATCCTCCTATGCTCGCATGCATCTATCTTGTCTCAGTATAACAAAGAATAACCGCCTTGCGACGGTCATTCTGAGAATCTATTGATAGTGACACTTAGGCAACTGGCTGCGCTTGAGCGGCCAAGTCGGCTTCACGTTGCGTCCGAGTGTTTTCGGCTTCTACCCAAGCTGCAAAGCCAGTGATGTAGGCCGTCACTTGGTCGAGTGTCTCACCGCTAAGACGTCCATCCTCGCCAAAAGTTGTTTCATCAACAACAAGACTAACGTTCTCGGCCTGATAGCGTGGTGATACAAAATAATCGACAATACCGGCAAGCGCATCTTGAGCAAACTTCGCGCCGTTCGGGCTAATACTGGCCCCAATGATACCGGTCGGCTTGCCACCCCATGAGTTGTTGCCCCATGGTCGTGATCCCCAGTCGATGGCATTTTTGAGTACGCCAGTGAATGAATGGTTGTATTCCGGTGTCACAAATAATACACCGTCGGCATCGTCAACAATAGCCTTGAGTGCAGACGCAGTCGCCGGAAAGCTTACTTCGTCGTCCTGATTAAATAATGGCAACGAAGCAATATCAACATATTGAAACGTCACTCCTTCAGGAGCCGTCTGTTCGATATTTTTAGCGAGCGTATGATTGTATGAGTCAGCACGAATACTTCCCACGACGAGGGCGATTTTTGTCATAATTAAGATTTTCCTTACATTTCATTTGTTATTACTACACTAAGTATAGTAACGTGAATGCTATACATTTGCAAGTATTGACAACTGGCTGCTATTCGAGTCGTACGTGCGGATAGATACCCCGCGTAACCTCATCGTATTCCGTGCGGAGGTGTGGGAACGGCACTCCCTCTCGGGCGCTTACATCTTCAAAAATCCAAAACACACGCTCGCTATAACCCCACCCGCAGGCCGGTGGCATGCCATATTCAAGCATCTCAACATAGTCGATATCGAGCATCATCGCTTCATCATCACCGCCGTCACGCATCGCTTGTTGCTCGACAAAACGATTGAGCTGGTCAATCGGGTCGTTCAACTCAGAGAAACCATTACCAAGCTCGCTACCGGCAATAACCGGCTGAAAACGCTGAACGATATCGCTATTGGTCGGGTCAGTCTTGGCAAGCGGACTGATAAACGTTGGTGTATTGACAAGCCAGACCGGGCCAACCACGTCCTTACGTATATGCTTCCATAGTTTATCAATGCCGCGAGCACGGTTCTCGGTCTGCTCTACTTCAATCTTGTTATCGGCGAGTGCCTGCTTGACGTCGTCGAGGCTCGATGCATACACATCAATACCATAGCGTTCTTTGATAACAGTCTGATAGTCCCAGATTTCCCATTCCTTGTCCATATCAACATGCTGGCCGTGCAGATCAAACTGTAGCGTACCAAACGTCTTTTGTAGGACGAATTTATACATATCGGTCATAAAACGCATACCATCTTGCCAGTTGGCATAGGCCCAGTACCACTCCATTGCGACGTGCTCTGGAAGGTGCTCGTCACTATAGTTTTCGTTTCTAAACCGTGGACCGACGTCATAGACTTTTTCAAACCCAGCACCGATTAATTTCTTCAATGGCAATTCATGGCTAATCCGAAGGTAGAAATTTTGATCAAGCGCATCCATATGGGTGACAAACGGAGTAGCGTCAGCGCCGCCGGTCGTATGCTCAAGCACAGGAACATTGATCTCCAAGAAGCCATGCTGATTCAGGTAGTCACGCGTCGCCTGCCAGAACTTACTGCGGCGGACAAACCGATCACGCACATCCTGATTCACGTTCATATCAACGTAACGACGACGCATACGCTCTTCTTTGTTTGTAAAGCCCTCCTGGGCGCTTGGCATCGGACGAAGGGACTTGGTCAGGATACGAAGTGTTGTCACAAAAAGTGATATCTCGCCCGTTTTGCTTTTTATAATCTCACCTGTCGCTTCAATAAAATCACCTGTATCGAGCAGTGGCAGGTCGGCCATCGAAAGCTGGCTGATAGAAGTATCACGGTCTTGGACGTGACCTTCCTGGAGAAATAGCTGGATGCTACCGCTAAAATCCTTGACGACGATAAATGCTAGCTTACCGAACTTTCGGATGCCGGTAATGCGCCCGGCGACTGTAGCCTGCTGTCCAGATAATTCATCAAATCGGATAGTTATATCACCAGCATCGTGAGTGCGATGTGCATCGGCCGGATACGAATTGATACCTAATTGTGTTAGTTCTTCAAGTTTGCGGAGTCGCTCGTCACGGAAATCTTTTAGTGTAGCCATATTCTAAAAATTATACCATATAAAAAACATCCACCGGCCGGCTGGACGATGGATGGTATCTGTCAAACGGTCGTCTTAGCTGATACTGACGATTTCGTAGGTAAATGTACCTTTTGGTGTCGTGATTGTTGCACTGTCACCGACTTTTTTGCTAAAAACAGCCTCACCGATTGGCGATTCGTTGCTGACTTTGCCTTCAAGTGGATCTGCCTCAACTGGACCGACGATGACGTAACTCATTGTTTTTGAACCGTTTTTCAGCTCAACGGTACTACCGAGTGAGACTTTAGAAGTGCCGCCTGATTTGATGATGTCGGCATTAAGAAGAATATCTTCAATTTCAGCGACGCGGCTCTCGAGAAGACCCTGCTCCTCACGTGCGGCATCGTATTCTGCATTTTCGCTTAAATCACCAAAATCACGGGCGTCAGAAATTTTATCAGCAATGGCGCCACGGCCTGCTTTTAGCTGTACAAGCTCTGCTTCAAGCTCTTTTTTTCCTTGTGCGGTAATTTGGTATAGTTTTTTCATTGTTATATTCCTTTATACACCATATGAGGCGTTCTTTCAAGTGTCGTATACGCTAGATGTAGTGTCTACTACAGAGACTGTGCCTACGGTCAGCTAATTTTAGCAAGCAGCTGGTCGCGTGTCAACAACTCAGTTTCACCGCCGACTCGCGGCGTATATTCATACTGACCAGATTCGATCAATCGATCACTAACAGTCACGCGGTGCGGGATGCCCATCAGTTCGCTGTCGGCAAACTTTTCACCAGGCCGGACGTCCCTATCGTCATACAATGTTTCAATATTCCTACTATTTAGCTCGGCGTATAGCTCGTCGGAGTGAGTCACCGCAGCATCGCCGCCGATCCGCACAAGATATACCTTCGCAGGTGCAATACTCTCAGGCCACACAAGTCCTTTTTCATCGGCGAAATGTTCGGCAATCAGACCCATGACACGACTTGGACCCATGCCATAGCTGCCCATAATGACCGGCTTTACACTTCCGTCTTCATCGGTAAAATTAAGCTCAAGCGGATCACTGAATCGTGTTCCTAATGTAAAGATATTACCAACTTCGACAGCAGTTCCCTCTTCAAGTTCATCGCGCGTGATACCAAGATCGGCCAGTACGTCGTCGTTATACACCTCTTCGTTAATTGCGATGCGCTTGCCTTTGTGGATATAAATCTTGTCTTCGCCGACAGGACTCAATGTCTGAAATTCATGGCTATACTGAGCGAAGCTACCACCACTGGCAAATGTTTTATATGTCGATTCGCCGAGCCCAAGTCGGTCGTATACTCGTAAGTACGCGTCGCTGATTGTCTCGTAAAAAGCATCGTGTTCGTCCTGAGTCCTACTGAAACTGTAAAGGTCTTTCATCCAAAATTCTCGGCCACGCATCAACCCGCTTTTTGAGCGTAATTCGTTTCGAAACTTAATCTGGAATTGGTACGGATAGACCGGAAGATCCTTGTAGCTTTGAATGTGGTTCTTCATCAGCTGGGTCAGTGGCTCTTCGTGCGTTGGCGCTAGACCAAGTTCGCTCCCGCTTGCAAGACGCGTCTTAAACCAAACGTCCATAACTTCATCGTTCCAGCGTCCCGAGGCCTCCCAGGCGTCCTTTTGCTGCAGCGCCGTCAAACTGATTTCGCTCCCACCGACTGCGTTCATCTCATCACGGATAATCGCAATAATTTTATCGAGAACTTTTTTGCCAAGTGGCAAGTAGGCATATACCCCAGCCATCTCTTTATGAATAAAGCCGGCTCGAATCAACAGCTGGGCATTCTTTGAAACCTCATCAGAGGGAGCGGATTTACTGGTTTTGGTGAATAATTGTGTTAGTCGCATATTGTTATCCTAGTGTAGTTAATAATGACGGATTAATAAAGAGTAGATAGAACGCGATGCCATTCTTTGTCATATGAAGCATGATAGGCGCCCACAGGCTGCCTGTGGTCAGTCGTAGTACACACAAGATGATACTGAGGGCAAATGTGTCGATTGCAACGTTCCAGGCCCCGTGTACGAATCCGAACAATAAGCTGGTGGCCAGAACAGCAATCCAGATTGGTACGACTTTTTGTAATTTTCCAAACAAATAGCCGCGAAACAGGATTTCCTCGGCAATGGGGGCGATAACGACAAGCGTGATAAACGCCACAATGTACTCATAGCGAAAATTCAGATCAGCAAACCCAGTGTCCTGCACCTCTTTAACGTCGAAGGATGGAAATAGCGATGTCGCGGCGGCGATTAGTACGGTCGTTAGTATGAAGTAAACAATAAGTCCGACTGGAGTCATCCAGATGTCAGTCCAGGTAGGCAGACGCCCTAGGCCGATGTCGTCCAGCGTCAGTCGGTATTTCCTGTTCGCAATCCATGGCACGCCTATCGCAATAAGGAGTGTCAGTAGATAGATTAACGCAGCAAACGACGTATTGAGAACGTTTGGATTAACTGCAGACAGTGACATACTCGCCAGATCGAGTACCTGGACAAGGCCTGATACCAGCAACTGCGCCGCAACGAAACTCAGCAGGACCCAAAGCGGTAGAGTAAACAACAGAATCCATCCTCGATGACTCCCCTTCGGGCGCATCATCGAGGTGTCGGTCGGGTTGCTATTGGAAGAGTTTAGTGACATCGCCAATTGTGATTAATATAATCAGACTCATCAGAACAAGAAAGCCGGTTGCCTGAATTCTCTCTTCGCGTTCTTTTGTCAGTGGCTGCTTAATAAGGCGGAACAGGGCCATCGTGAACCAGCGGCCACCATCGAGGGCAGGAATCGGTAGCGCGTTCATGACGGCCAGCGTTAGAGATATAATCGCCGTCAAGAAGACGAGCTGCGTCGGCCCAGCACGCTCAGCTTGCGGAAAGATAGTTCCCAGGATACCAACGGGGCCAGCCACGCTCTCGCTGACTGTCTTGAGATTCTCATCTGCTTGGTCACGAGTCGCTTCATTTGGGCTCAGTTGTAAAAACAGACCGCTGAACAAGTTAGCAACCAAATTACCAAGCCCCTCAAGGGTTGCCCAGGTAAATTGAGCCGTTGTGACGACACCGACAATCGGTGCAGACCACGTCGAACGTGTTAATTCACGCTGACCGAGTCCAGCACCAAAAACAACACCCGTGTCATCGCGAAGTGTCACAGTTGCCGTAGCCTCAGTCCCCTCGCGGTTATAAATAAGATCAACTGTCTTGCCTTTGTTGGCCTGTGTCAGGTCAATCAACACCTGAGCTGTTGGGACTTCTTGTCCGGCAAATCGAACAATCTTGTCCCCCTGCTTCAAGCCCGCCTTCTCGGCCGGATAGCCCGGTGTCAACGCACTGATCTCAACCGATTGCTTGACCATCGTCGTATCACCAGCAACCGTAAATTGATTCGGAAGTACTTTTGGTAGTCCCGTTACGGCAAGAATCGTCAGCAGAATCGCTGCAACCAGCCAGTTGATTGTGATACCTGCCAGAAGAATTTTTGTCTTCTGCCAGAAGCTCGCAGCACCGTAGTCGCCTTTGCCACTCGCAGCATCATGCTCGCCTTGCAACTTAACAAAGCCACCAAGCGGTAGCCAGTTAAGGCTGAGCAGGACACCGTTTTTTAATTTTCGGCTCCAGGCACGTGGCGGAAAACCGACACCGAACTCTTCAACAACAACTCCGTTACGCCTTGCCGCGATAGCGTGGCCAAGTTCATGCACGACTACCAAAAACACAAGAATAATCAACCCAAGTGCGATGCCAAAAATTAGTTCCATTTACCCTCCAAATCGCCTGTGGCGTTTACTATATTCTTCGATTATAGCGGTGACATCAGCTTTTGTCATGTCTGGAAAGAGCGTATCGATAAATAACAGCTCGCTATACGGTGAACGCCAGAGCATAAAGTTAGATAACCGCTTCTCGCCCGATGTCCGAACAATCATATCGACCGCTGGTACTTCGGGTTGATACATTTTTTCACTCAGCAACTCGACAGTTACGTCCTCGCTGGCCGTCCCTTCGTCAATCAGTTGTTTGACGGCATGAATAATTTCTTGTTGACCGCCGTAATTAAAGCAGATCACGACCGTACCGCGCGTACAATGAGCCGTTCGCTCCTGTACGCTATCGATTGCATCATTCATTTTCTTTGGTAGGCGCTCACGTGACCCCGCAACGACCAGACGAAGGTCGTTTTCGAGCAATAGCTTCAGATCGGTCTTAAATAGGCGCATCATAAGCCCCATCAGATTGTTGACCTCTTCTTTGGCACGCTGCCAGTTTTCGGTTGAGAACGTATAAAGCGAGACATACTCGACACCTGCATCGACGGTTGCGATAATCACGTCTTTTAGGGCATTATAGCCAGCAAGATGCCCTTCGTAGACTGGAATGCCGTGTTGTTTCGCCCAGCGGCGATTGCCGTCGACGATAAAGCCAAGGTGTCGTGGGACAATGGTGTCAGTGTGCGTGTTCATGTCAGTAGGTACTTTTCTAGCATAGCTATATCATTAATATCTTTCACGGAGCCGCGTTCGCGTTTTTTAGCAATCAGGACAGTCGGATTAACGAACTTGATGCCGTCGACAGTCACCGAGTCGTGCTGTAGCCGCGAAAACGTCCACTCCCCTCCCCATGTACGCCAGATTTCTTGCTTGTGAGCAAATAGATAGTCCTCGTCGTGCCGGCGTTGTTCGTTATACAAACCTGTTTCTCGAAGCGTCTGATACAGACTGTCGGAGACGACCAGGTCAATATCATCAGCTTGGCGCAGACCATACGCGTCGAGTAGCCCGCTGCCGATAACAATAAACTGATCCGTTGGCAGATTCAACTTCCGAATGCGCGAAACGATGGTCATTATATCGTCAGAATATCTTTCTCTTTGGCTCGGAAGATCGCGTCAATCTTGGCGTTAAAAGTAGCGATATCATCATCAATACCCTTTTCGATGCGCTTAACATCATCTTCGGATAGCTCTTTGGCTTCTTTTTTGCGCTTTGCTTCCTTGAGAGCGTCTTGGCGAATATTACGAAGTGCAATGCGCGCCTCCTCGACTTTTTCACTGGCTTGCTTCACAAGCGCCTTGCGACGGTCTTCTGTGAGTGATGGTACCGGTACACGTATGAGTCGTCCGTCATCACTTGGATTGAACCCTAGTGACTGATCGGCGCGAATCGCGGCGCTGATTGCCTGGACACTGCTTGGATCAAATGGTGTTATCTGAAGCATTTGCGCTTCGGGAGCCGTCACATTAGCGACCTGGTTAAGGGGCATCAAAGATCCGTACATTTCAACCTTGATGCTCTCAAGCTGACTCGGGTGAGCACGGCCAGTCCGTACTTTTTTCAACTCTTCTTCAAAGTGAGCGACGGCAGTTTCAAATTTATCTTCATAGGGCTTGGTATCAAACATATTCCTCTTTTCTACTGTATACAGTATATCAAAAATCGCCCCTGAGGGGCGATTTTCTCTGACGTACGACTTTTTATTCGCTAACGCCTAGTTCAATACGCTTGAACTGACGAATAATCAGGTTCTCACCCAAAATCGCAACATTCTCTTTCAAGAATTCGTTAACGGTCTGTTTGTCATTTTTGATGTATGCCTGGTTGAGTAGAACTTTCTCATCAAAATGCTTTTTAACCTGACCGTCGACAATTTTGTCAGCGAGTTCAGCTGGCTTGCCTTCGGCGATAACGCGCTCTTTTACCTCAGTACGGACTCGTTCGAGCTCGGCGGCTGGAATATCAGCCTCACTGACGTAGACTGGTGACATTGCTGCAATCTGCAATGCAATTTCGTGTGCAAATGTCTTGAAACTATCAAGGCGGGCAACGAAATCGGTTTCACAGTTCACTTCAACCACAACACCGATGCGTCCACTATGGACATAGCTGTCAATGACACCTTCGCGTGCTTCACGGTCGCCTTTTTTCTCAGCTTTAGTCAAACCCTTCTTGCGAAGTGCCTGAAGTGCTTTGTCAAAATCACCATCAGCTTCAACAAGTGCGCCTTTGGCGTCGGTCAGACCGATACCAGTGAGTTCTTTTAGCTTTTTAATGTCGTCAATTGATACGGCCATTCTATTTCTCCTCGTTTTCAACTGTCTTTTGTGCACCCATGCCGTCACGAACAGCACTTGCGACGTACTCAAGAAGTAATTCGATGCCCTTAATAGCGTCGTCGTTACCCGGGATGACGTAGTCAACGAGTGATGGATCAGCGTTTGTGTCAACGATTGCTACAACTGGAATACCAAGTGTTTTTGCTTCTTTGATAGCGTTGATGTCACCGATAACATCGATAACAAACAGCGCACCCGGTTTGCCGTTAAGGTCTTTGATGCCGCCGTACTTGCCGTTAAGCTCGTCGATGTCTTCTTGGAAACGCTGGACTTCAAGTTTGTTATATCGTTTTTCAAGATCACCTGTTACCATGCGCTTTTCAAGATCTTTGAGTTTCTTGATTTGCTGGCCAACAGTTGCGACGTTTGTCAGGATTCCACCCAACCATCGCTCAGTCACAAACGGCTGATTCAATGATTCAGCAGTTGATTTGACGATTTCTTTGGTGTGTTTCTTGGTACCGACAAACAAAACCTGCTTGCCACTTGCAGCGACGCGTGTCAAAAATGGCAACGCAACGTCAAGTCCTTCGACGGTCTTAGTGAGGTCGATAATGTGGCTATCCTGGCGCTTGCTGTGGATGTATTGTGCCATTTTTGGGTGCCATCGGCTGGTCTTGTGACCAAAGTGTACGCCTGCTTCGAGCAGGGCTTTAATATCGACAGTTACTGCCATAGTGTTATTGAACTCCTTGTTCCTCACCCATGCGCCTGAAGGTTTCAGGTGGTTATCGCGTAGGTTGTGTCATTAAAATTGTTTACTTCATTACTTTAACAGATACACCGGTCTTAATCAAGCCACTGCCAAAGCAAGCATGGCGCTACATTATTCAGATACGTACACACAAGCTTCTCGCTCAGAGCGCAAAAAAGACACCCCTTTGACAATGTAACTAAAAACAGATACAATAACTCAGATATGAAAACCAATTTACACCCAACCGATTACCGTCCCGTCGTATTTAGCGATGACGTGGCTGGGTTTGCGTTTTTGACTAAGTCTACTGCGCAGACCAACGAAACTATCAAATACGAAGATGGCAACGAGTACCCACTTATCAAAGTGCACATCTCAAGCGCCTCTCACCCGTTCTTTACTGGTGAAGAAAAAATCATCGACACCGAAGGCCGCGTTGACCGCTTTAAAGCGAAATTTGCAGCAGCCGAAGCTCGCAAAGAACAACTTGCTAGCAAGGCTAAAAAAGCCAACGCTGTCAAAGCGAAAAAAGCGACTACTCAGCAATAGCACACTACTAAAAAGAGACTACCTTACGTAGTCTCTTTTTATATGTAATAATAAGGACATAACCGAAGGAACCGTATGCCAAAGATCAGCCTCAATATCGATGAACTGCAAGCCGAGAAAGAACAGCTCGGTGATTTTCTGGCACAGCCCGATGCCTATGCGGCCGATGACTACACGGCTCGTAATAAACGATTTACGGATCTAGACGGTATTCTTGAAAAAGCCACGCTTCGCCGCACCCTTGAAGCGCAGCTCATCGAAGCAAAAGAGCTGATGGGCGGTGGCGACGAATTGGCAGAAATGGCAAAAATGGAAGCCAGCGACATCGAGGATCGCCTGCGCGCACTAGAAGATGAGTTGTTTATTATGCTGGCGCCGCGTGACCCTAATGATGAAAAGAATGTGATTATTGAAATTCGTGCTGGTGCCGGAGGCGACGAAGCCAGCCTGTTTGCGGCCGAACTCTACCGTATGTACCTGCGCTACTGCGAAACGCATTCTCTACGGACCGAGCTTATCAGCGAAAGCGCCAATGATACCGGTGGCTATAAAGAAGTGATTTTCAGCGTCAAAGGTGACGCACCATACGCTCAACTGAAATTTGAGTCTGGAGTACATCGTGTCCAGCGCGTTCCGGCTACCGAATCGCAAGGCCGCATCCATACAAGTACGGTGACGGTGGCCGTCCTTCCCGAAGCAGCCGAGACTGATGTCGAAATTACAGCCAACGATTTGAAGATCGATGTATATCGCGCTGGTGGACATGGCGGCCAATCGGTCAACACAACGGATAGTGCCGTGCGTATCACTCACCTGCCAACTGGTCTTGTCGTCACTAACCAGGATGAAAAATCACAAGGCAAGAACAAAGAAAAAGCCATGAGCGTACTTCGAAGTCGACTCTTGCAGCAAAAAATCGATGCTGAGCGATCAAAACTCGATGCTGAGCGCCGAAGTCTTATTGGCAGTGGCGATCGTAGCGAGAAAATTCGTACCTACAACTTCCCACAGGACCGTATTACCGACCACCGCATTGGTTATAGCCGTAGCGGCATTCCGGGCGCAATGAACGGTAGTATAGAAGATATAATTGATCATTTACAGGCCTATGAACGCGAACTCGCAGCAGCCAGTGCTAGTAATTAATAGCTGGCTCGACGACGCAACGTCAAAGCTAGCCGCTATTGGCATTGCCAGCGCCCGGCTAGACGCTGAACTGATTCTCGCGCACACGATTCACAAAGGCCGGACCTATCTTCATGCGCACGGTAATGACACGCTTGACGACCGAACGGTTGAAATTGCTGATGCCCGCCTGGCGCTTCGTCTGGATTACGTCCCGATTGCCTATATTATTGGCCACAAGGAATTCTATGGTCGACGCTTCTCTGTCACGACCGCAACGCTTATCCCCCGCCCCGAATCAGAAGATCTGATTGCAACACTGAAAAGTGTTATTCCAAAAAACATCGCGCTGTTTGACACTACCCACCGCCTGGTTGATGTCGGTACGGGATCTGGCTGCCTAGGTATCACTGCTAAATTGGAATTGCCTGAGCTTGACGTGACATTGCTTGATATCAGCTCCTATGCTCTCAAGGTGGCCGCCTCAAACGCCCACAGCCTTGACGCCGAGGTGCGGATCCTAAAAAGCGATTTATTAAAAAGCTATCCGTTTCGTGCACAGTACATTGTTGCCAATCTTCCCTACGTCGATCCAGCTTGGGAAATATCACCAAGCATACAGCACGAACCTGCCCTGGCGCTGTATGCTGATGACGAAGGCAAGGCGCTAATCTTCAAGCTCATCGACCAGTCAGTCGAGACTCTGACCGACCAAGGCTATTTGATTCTTGAAGCCGACCCCTTTCAACACACGGCAATTATCGACTATGCCAAATCAAAGCGATTTGTCCTGCATGCCATACGTGGCTACTGTGTCAGCCTTCAAAAAGACTAGATACCAATCGTCAGATTTGCACCCAATAGATTGAGAACTAGTGGCAAAATAACGATAATGCTGACGGTAAATAGAATTGGCAAGATAATATCATTGGCGCGAATCTTTTGGTGATGATAGTACGAGTCATAGCTACGATGAGCGATAAAACCGATACAAAATAGTGTCAGCGCCACGCGAGGCAATAAAATGCTTTCAATACCCAGAGGACTATAGCCTACTGTCCAGTGGTACGCCAGCCAGCCCGTTTCCGCTAGTATTAATCCCCACAATAAGCTCAAAAACAGAATGTGCGTTTCGTCGTAACTGGATAGGACGTGTCGAGCAGTTGCATAGCCAATCAACCACATAAGCAATACGACGACCGAAACTGGTAGCGCGTAGGCCAGTAAGAACAAGGCCGCGATTCCAATGAACAGTGCGACACCAGCCTGGGCGACAACATAGATTCGTTTCGACTTTGGTTTAAGAAATAACAGCCAGCCAATATAAATCAGTGTGAGAACGGCCATGATAAAGACTTTTTGACCCGGCACCGCGTCACCAACGTAGGTTGTATATAGGAATATCACCAAGCCGATACTCACGATAAAGTCGACAAGGTTCGCTTGAATATTCACAAACCAGTAGCGTGGACGGACAGCTAGCACACGCCACTTGCTCAGCAACACAAGGCCAATCGCAGGCCATGGCGTTTCGGTCGCACGAATAACCAGCACGACAGCAATAGCGAGCGCGATGTTTAATGCCGTGTATACGACTTCACTCAGAAATGAGCGTCGCCTTACAATCTTTAAAAATTCCATAACTCTGTTTATTATACCACGGCTAGGCGGCGTAACCCTACTGAGCGCTACCGATTATAATCACAAAATCTGTTGTGTCTGATACAGCGATTGGCGGTTGTGTTGTCTTTAGCGCGACGCTATAGCGAGCAGCCAGTTTTGCAGCCGTCGCAGTGTTGCCATCACCTATCTGATAGATTTCGACACGACCATAGGTGCCCTCTGGTGCATTATCGACAACCGTCACATTATAGCCAGCCTCTAACAATTCGTCAGCTTTTGTCTGCGCGACACCAGGCTGTTCACTCCCATTGAGTACGACGATTTCAGCTGCTTCTTTGACGACCTGATCGGTTGATAGGTTCTTTTTGACATACTCTTGAATATCCTCGTAGTCATACAACCCAAGGGCTGGCTGAACGATACTTTGGCCACTGATCATCCCTGTCTCAACGAGCGTATTGTCCGGTTCAACCAAACTGAGCGAACGGATGTTGCCCGTCTGAATCTCGGTTCCGAGGCTCATCATAGTACGAATTTCCTTAGTCTCGACATTAGTGCGCAGATTATTACCCAGAGCATCAATCAACCCGGTAACCGCACCGATGTTTGTCAACGTACCTGCACTTGCCGCTTTTTCGCGGAGTGCTTTGATAATTTTTTGTTGGTTCTTTTCGCGATCGAAGTTGGCGTTCGGCAGTCCATATGTATTACCTGATGCTCCCCGGGCGCGGGCCAGAGCCAATGCATGCTCACCGTCCATCAGGCCAGTCGGACCATTTGAGTATTTCACAAAATTACACTTATATTTACACTTCCAGTCGAAGTTATCGTCAAAAATACCGCGTGGATCTTCACTTTCAATCACAACCTCGACACCACCGACAGCGTCAACTGCCTCAACAACGGCTGTAAAGTTAAGATGGACATAGTATTGAATATCGAGCCCGGTAATTTCACCTACTTTTGACTGCAGGGCCGCAGCGCCAAGCTTTTCGTCGGCTCCATCGTCTGACGCGCAATAATAGACGGCATTAATACGCCCTTGATTGCCAACACTACATGTTTCGTCATAATCAACCCAGAGGTCACGCGGTAAACTCATCAAATAGGCATTCTTGGCAGTCTGATCAATACTGACAACCATAATGGAGTCGGTCAGGTTTGCCCCACCGTGCTGACCACCCTCGCTGTCCTCGGCGGTACCAAAGACAACGAAGTTACTGCGCCCATTAGCGTCCATCTTGAGTGGCTGACTTTGAGTTAGATCAAAAATACTTCCTTGAAAAATATTATTGCTTGCCAGAAAGAACTTAATACCGACATAACCGCCAATAACTACTGCAGCGATGAGTAATCCGATGGCCAGCCACTTCGCAATCCGTCGGCCCCTTCGAGGCTGCTGTTTGTTGCGTGCTCGACGCTGACGTTTACTAAGTTGCTGTTCAGGGGTGCCGCTATCAATTTCGCGGAGTGAATCATCAATGTCGGAGCGGCCGATTGACTGGCCAGCACGGGCTTGACCAAACGTCTCGCGAACAGCGCTGCCAGTGTGCAGAGACCTATCAATAGGCTTCGCTCGTTGCGACGGTCGTTTGTTGGTGTGGAGTTCGCCGATTTGGCTGCCAGTGCGCCGAGGCACAAACCCATCAATAGAAGTTCGACTGTTTTTCATAAATTACTCATACTACTATACAGAACTTGGGCCTAATTTTGAACCCGCAAAGTCATAAGCAACTTACTACCACTCCTATAGTAAAACGTGTATAGTTAAATGACATGGAAGCTACATTTTTAGAACGTCACCCATTTATTAAAGATGCACTGAATATCAGCGTATTTATTCTCTGTGTCCTTGTTGGGACGCTTCTTATAAACACCTTTGTATTCCGTAGCTTTAGCGTCATCGGACCAAGCATGGAAAAAACACTTTATACGAATGATCGTTTAATTGTTAACCGCCTGCCGGTCACCTCCGCTCAACTTCAAAATAAAGCATACATTCCCGAACGCGGTCAGATAATTGTATTTAAGAATCCCCGTTTTAGCGCCGGCATGACTGATGAATATATCGTCAAGCGTGTGATTGCGTTTGCCGGTGAGCGAGTTGTCCTGAGTAACGGACAGTATACGGTCTATAATAGTGAATCGCCAACTGGGTTTAATCCTGATGATGATAATAACGGTGAGCCAGGCAGCCCGACTTCAGGTGAAGTTGATGTCATCGTTCCCGTAGGTGAACTCTTTGTATCAGGCGATCACCGCGAAGGCAGCTTTTCGCTCGATTCACGCAACGGACTTGGTACCGTACCGCTATACGACGTGATTGGTCCCGTTGGTCTTCGAATCTATCCGTTCGATAAACTTCGCGGGTTCTAGTTCTTATTTCTCAAGAAGTGCTTGGATGCGACGAAACTCTTTGTCGCTACCAAATTTGATAACAATCTGACCAGCACCCTTGGCATTAGTGCGAACACTGACATCAGTGGCGTACTGCTTTGCAATCCGAACCGTATCTTGTTGATACGGTGAATCGTACGGACGCTTTGCGGCCGGAGTAGCTGGATTAATCTTGGCTTGCTTAAGTCGGACGATAAATTGTTCGGTGCGACGAGCACTCCATTCTTCAGCGATAATTTGGGGCAGCAATGTCTCGATAAGTGCTGGGTCGAGACTAATGAGTGGACGCACTTGACCTTCGCTCACCCTGCCCTCGGCAAGAGCTATGCGAACCGACTGCGGCAACTTTAATAATCGCAATGTATTGCTGACGGCGCTGACCGATTTTTTACCGACGCGCTCACCAATCTTTTCAAGCGTCAGATTAAACTGATCTCGTAGTTTCAAGTATGCCATTGCAGTCTCGATCACGTTTAGATCACGGCGCTGTAGGTTTTCGATCAGCGACAGTTCGAGTTTGTGCTGGCCACTGAGCGTCCGGACGAGCGCCGGAACCTTATCAAGACCGACAAGTTTCGAGGCACGAAAACGTCGCTCGCCGGCTACGATTTGATATCCACCCTCGTGTGGCGTCACGACAATCGGCTGCAAGATACCATGTTCACGGATTGATGCCGCCAAATCCTCCAATGCATCATCGTCAAACTGGCGGCGTGGCTGGTCGGGGTCGGCCAGAATTTGTGTCAGTTTAATTTGACGAAGTTCACTGACCTGCTCGTCCTGCGATGCAGTCGGATCAAACGATTCATCCAGCAAGTCAACTGGAATGAGCGACTCGAAGCCGCGTCCGAGGCCTTTTTTAGATGCTGACACGATCAAGTACCTCCTTGGCGAGCGCCTTATAGGCACGGGCACCCTTAGAAAATTTATCATACACCCCGACTGGGAGGCCGTGGCTCGGTGCTTCGGCTAGGCGGATATTACGCGGTATAACGGTGTGAAATACCTTACCGGGAAAATGTTTTTTAATTTCTTCGTGCACCTGACCACTGAGCGTTGTTCGCGAATCAATCATCGTCGGCAATACACCCAATAGCTCAAGTGTCGGATTCATTCCCTTGCGCACTAGCTTCATCGTTTCGAGCAGCTGCCCAAGCCCTTCAAGGGCGTAAAACTCGGCCTGGACCGGCAGAAGGACGTATTTAGCCGCGATCAGACCGTTTACCGTCAGAAGACTGAGGCTTGGAGGACTGTCGATAATGATGACGTCGTATGCACCAGTGCTGGCTTCGATAGCAGCCTTGAGGCGCGAGAAGCGCTTATCAGCCTGAGCCAGCTGCACTTCTGTGTTTGCCAGCAGCGGTGTTGTCGGAGCTAAGAATAAGTTTTTATGCGCCGTCGGAATAATCACATCGTCAATCGTGGCCTTTTCCATAACAACATCAGCCATCGTCACTGCCAATGCCTGCTTATCAATACCAAGACCGCTCGTGGCGTTGCCTTGGGGATCAAAGTCAACCAGCAAGGTCTTCTTGCCCGACTTTGCCAGGTAGTACGCTAGGTTGACTGCAGTGGTCGTCTTGCCGACTCCACCCTTTTGATTGGTCACCGAAATTACCGTTGCCACGTGTGTGTTTCCCTCTTCTCTTTTGGCCCATTATACCATGAGCAGATCAAAAATCCCCGCGAGATTGCGGGGATTTTGATGAACTATTTGATCGAAGTAATTTCAATCTTAGAGTACTTTTGGCGGTGACCGTTTTCTTTGTGAACACGCTTTTTTGATTTGTAGCGAATCACGCGGATTTTCTCACCTTTTACGAGCTCGTCGATAACCGTAGCGGTTACGACAGCACCTTTGACAGTTGGCGTACCGACTGAGATTTTGTCTCCATCGATAAGCAACAATGCGTCTAAAGTGAGCTCTTTAGTTCCTTCCTGGAGGAGGTCCACCAGTAGGGTCTCTTTTTCGGCGACAATAAATTGTTTTCCACCGATCTTCACGACTGCTTTTGTCATATATTTCCTTTAACGTTTAACCAATCAGTTGTCAACTATAACAGATGACGGCGACTCTCGCAAGCCTAGTGACTGTGACCTTGCTCTAAATGGTCAATCCGCGAGTGGTCGAGTCCATAGTAGTGCGCAATTTCATGCCATAATGTTCGCTTGACCTGCTCGAACAGCTCGGCGCGGTCGCGGACGGTCGCGAGAATCGGATTCTTGAAGATAGTGATTTTATCGGGGAGAACGAACGTGTACCCCGCTCCCCGCTTGGTCAGTGGGATGCCTTCGTATAATCCAAACAGCAGACTGCCGGTAGTCAGCTTTGCCTTTTCGCGCTGGTAAGTATCGGGGTCGTCGGCATAGACAATAGCGACGTTGTCGAGTCCTTTGATGTACTCCTGTGGAAGTTCATCCATTGCCCGGGTGATAAGCGCATCGAATTCAATATCGGTAATATTCATATACTTAGTATAGCGTTTATTCGTCGGAAAAGGTAAACCATTCCGGATCGGCATGGATATCTTCCACGACATTACTCCAGAACTGGTCGAGACTGGCTTCGTCGAGCTGTTCGTCAAGATTAATATCCTGACGAATCTGATGCTCGGCTGGAATCTCATCCTTATCGGATTCGGGATCGATGGGTTGAAATTGGAGGTAGTTGAGTAGTGACATATGTGTGTTTGTTTTGATTTGTTACTGAACAAATGATAGCACATATGCTATAAAATGTCAATACTCTCCTGCCCTACTCAGCCTTGCGTAGCGATACCGATAGATCAATACCTTCTACGGCGACAACCGTCGAGTACTCATACTCAGCTTGCTGTATCGTCGTTGCAAGGGTCTCTTCGGCAATTGTCCCGCGGTGTTCATCGATAGCAGCTTGTAGCTCACTCCCCGACGTCGTGAGGCTCAAATCGATCCGGTCATCGACATTTAAGCCGGCGTTTTTACGTGCGTTTTGAATGTGACGGATGATCTCACGCATCAATCCTTCACGTTTTAGCGCCGGGGTAATGGCCACGTCAAGCCCGAGCTCGTCACCGAGAAGAACATCCTTAACATTCAGCTCTTCACTCAAGATATCCTTAAAGTCGACAAACTGACCGAGGCTTGGCACAGTTACACTCGCCAGTGGCTGACGAATCTTGAGTCGCTCTTTGGCGCGCAGACTAAGGGCCTGATTAACATACTCGCGCACAGTTTCCATGTCCTGAACGACAAGTTCATTGATATGGCCAACTTCTGGCCAATCCAACAAGTGAACACTCTCGCCACCGGTCAGTTTTTGATACAACTCTTCGGCCAAAAATGGCGTAAACGGCGCCATAATCTGGGCTAATTGCACCAGGACATAATGGAGCGTTCGATATGCGTTGTTCTTGTCGGTATCATCACCTGATTTCCAGAAACGGCGGCGACTGCGACGAACATACCAGTTGCTGGCGTCTTCGATGAATGGCAGGATCGGTTTGACGGCACTTGGGATATCATAGGTATCCATATGTTTTTCTATATCGAGTGACAATTGGTGAACGCGACTGACAATCCACTGATCGAGCGGGTTGGTCAGTTGCGGTGTCGGATCGCTCATATCACCCGTCCACTCCCATTTGTCGACTTCGGCATACATCGTAAAGAAGTCGTACATGTTCCAGATCATCGAAAGCTTACGGGCAACGTCACCGACCTCCTTATCTTGTAGAACGAAGTCCTCTCCGCTCATCACTGGCGATTGCAGCAACAGAAAACGGAGTGAATCGGCCGAGTACTTATCCATCAGTTCGTTTGGATCGGTAAAGTTACCGAGACTCTTACTCATCTTGCGCCCGTCGTTGCCGGCGACATTACCGGTGACGATAACGTTTTTGAAGGCATTATGACCAAACAGAGCTACGTTGACGGCATGGGTGTAGTAAAACCATGCGCGAACCTGTCCGACGTATTCAACGATAAAGTCACCGGGGAAATTTTGTTCGAACTTCTCGACGTTCTGAAAAGGATAATGGAACTGTGCGAATGGCATACTGCCACTTTCAAACCAACCATCAAGGACCTTATCGATGCGCGTATAGGTGACGCCGTCAATATCGAAGGTAATGTCGTCGACCCATGGACGGTGATAGTCATCGAGCTCGATGCCGCTAAGATCTTTAAGCTCAGCGTAGCTGCCAATTACCTTAATGTGTTCAGTACCGTCGCTATCCGTCCCCTTCCAGACTGGCATTGCCGTTGCCCAGAATCGGTCACGCGATAGATTCCAGTCAGGTGCGGTTTGAATTGTTTTCTCAAATCGACCGTGCTTGATATGTCCCGGAAACCAGTTGACGTGGGCTGTATTTTCTTCAAGCATATCAGTCCGCTGGCCATCGATGTCCATAAACCAGCTCGGGTGAGCTCGGTACATCAAGCGATTACCGGTACGTGGGTTGTGCGGGTATTCGTGGCGAATGTAGTCGATTTTCCAGACAACACCGCGTTCAAGTAGCGCCTTGGCAATCGTTTTGTTCGTCTCCCACACATCCTGACCAATCCAGTCACCTTCGGTGTAGGCGCCATATTCGTCAAGCACATGAACAATCGGAATGTTCATTTCCTGCGCAAGAATAAAATCTTCCTCACCGTACGCTGGAGCCAGGTGAACAATCCCTGTTCCGGCGTCAGTTGTTACATACGAAGCGTCCCAGATCTTATGAGCATTTGGGCCGCGGTTTTCAAAGATTGGCTCGTAGCTTTTACCTACCAGTTCGCTGCCCATAAACGTCCGAGCAATTGTGTAGTTCAACACTTGGTGCTTGGCATCAGTCAGTGCTTTGTCGAGTAATTCCTTTGCCAGGATCAGCTTTTCGCCATCGAGTGTCACCTCGACATATTCGATGTCGCTATTGACGGCAGCAGCGCTATTGCCCGGTAGTGTCCAAGGCGTCGTTGTCCAAGCCAGGATGGATGCGTCTTCATCGACGAGCTTAAATTTAACGTAGACACTTGGGTCGGTAACTTCGATATAGGCGCCGGCGTCCATCGTGACTTCGGCTTTTGAAAGTGGTGTTGCCCACTTGGTGTCATACATCAATACCCGTTCGCCTTCGTAAATCTTACCCTTTTCATACAAGGTCTTAAACGCCCACCACACAGATTCCATGTAGTCTTTGTCCATGGTTTTGTAGGCACCCTTAAAGTCCACCCAACGGCCAATGCGATCAATTGTATCTTCCCATAGGTCACTCGTCTGAACCATGCTTTCACGCGCCGTTGTGATGTAATCAGCCAGGCTTATTTTTGTCCCGATATCTTGACGATTGGTAATACCTAATTTTTTCTCGACGAAATTTTCGGCGGGTAGACCATGGCAGTCCCAGCCCCAGACGCGCTCAACTCGCTTGCCTTTCATAGTTTGATAACGCGGCACGGCATCCTTGACGATGCTCGACAGCAACGTACCATGATGTGGCACGCCTGTGATAAACGGCGGGCCATCATAAAAAACATAGCTGTTTTCGACCGGTCGCTGTTCAACCGATTTTTCGAATGTTTTATTGGCCTTCCATTGCTGTACGAGGTCTTTCTCGTATTCGAGCGCGCGGCGACGGGTGTTAGCGGTAAATTTCATAGCTTCTCCTTTACGTAATAAAACCAAAAAATCCCTACTTAGTTACTGGAATCCTACGTTGCCAAGGCTTCGTAGGACGGTACCATCCAGTTTCTAAAAAGAGATTCTTCTTAGCGCTTCGTTGTTCGATCTGTCGGGTCGATGTCCGTTTGGGTCTAGTCTCGCAAAGCGATTTCTTCCAAAAACATTCACGGCTGATAACCGCTCACCTGCCATGACAGGATGTCTATGTATTAATCATACCACCGATGATTCACCTCGGCAATTACTTAAGCTACTGCCGATACTACAGATTTCATATTGAAAAAAAGGGTTGAGGCTAGCGGTGGGGCTACTAGACGAACAGTGAGCTGCCGAACTTGAGGAATACGACGATGATCAAAATGACAACCCAGCTAGCAATCAGTAGCTTGTCAAAATCTTTTGCGAGAAACTTCTGAACTGCGCTGTTAGTCTTTTTACTCAAGTTGAACGTATTCTGCTGCAGATTGTAGTGAGTCATCGTTGCGAGAATGAGCGTTGTCGCGAATGTAACAATCAAGCACCACGGGCACAACACTTGAATTGCAAAAACGCTTTGAAAGAATAGCCAGTACGCGAACAATGCGCCTAATAGGTAGCCTATGTTCACAACGATCAGGAATTTTCGCGGCAAGGTCACATTAAGTAAGCCAAGCAGGGCAATTGTCATAACAATAGAGTATGCCATCAGCCCTAAAATCATATTTGGAAAACCAAAGACCGATGATTGCCAGGTTTGCATCACGGTTGAACAGTTGAGGACGACATTAAAACTACACGAAAGGACCGTATCCGGATTTTCGAGTAAATGGAACTTCTCTACCGTGAGCGTAAACGCTGCAATCAATCCAATTGTCCCAAATAATAACATTGTACCAAAAACCCATCGGCGTGACCGTGTCCGGGCGTCATGATTTTTTTTAAAAATGTTATGCATAATAGCTGACTTCACTGATAGTTGGTAACGGTAATCCGCGCCACATGTTCTGCATGACGCTATCGTCAGATATGGCGATTACTGTAGGATATTCAACGATGTCGTAGGCTCGGCAAAACAGCTCACCTTCGGTTGTTTCAGGATCGAGTGTTTCGACTGTGCGTCCGGTCTGACGTTCAAAATCACGCAGAAAATCAAGCACATGCCGAGCGTGATCGCTTTCGTTTTTATAAACAATCACGACTTTCATGTATCTTACGCTTCCGCTCGTGGCTGACGGCGTTGCTCGAGGATCTTGACGAAATCATCGAGCGTCGTGAATTCATGATATACACTGGCGAAGCGCACATACGCGACTTCGTTGCGGCCAGCGAGTTCATCAAGGACCTTATCGCCAATTTGCTTTGAAGTCACTTCGTTTTCACCGATGGCGTACAGTGCGTCTTCGATTTCATTAATCATCTCTTCGACTTCAACTTCCGAGGCAAAGAATTTGCCAACCGAACGTTTAATTGCCGTAGCCAGCTTATCACGGTCAAACAAGGCTCGTGAGCCATCTTTTTTAATGACCGCAAGGTTGGGTTTTTCGACCCGTTCGTACGTCGTAAATCGTTTGCCATCTGGCGCTTCTCGACGACGACGAATTGTCACTCCGTCGCTCACCTCTCGGGATTCAATCACTCGGCTATCGCCAATATTATACTTTGTCATGAGAACTAGCTGTCCTTGTCACTGGTATTCTTGTTTTTCTTGCGTCGACGAAGAAAGGCTGGAGTGTCAGATTCATCTTCGTGCTCATTTGGTTGATTCCAGATATCGTGCGTATTCTCTTCCGAGAATGCAGCGACGGCATCGGCGTGGTCAAGGTTAAGGTCGATTGCATCGACGGCGTCATCAGACAGACTCACCGGTTGAGGCGTCGTCAACTCGCTCCCTTCGACTTTTTGATGGAAGTAGGCTGAATCAAATCCAGTCGCAATAACCGTAATGATCAATTCGTCATCAAGATCGGGCTTGAGTGTGGCACCAAAGATAATGTTCGCATCAGGCGATACAGCACTGGTGATAATCTCGGCCGCTTCCTGAATTTCACTCATACTCATATCATACCCACCGGTGACGTTAAACAGTACACCTTTCGCTCCATCGATTGAAACTTCAATCAGTGGTGATTCAATGGCCTGTTGTGCTGCCTGCGCGGCACGGTTATCGCCACTAGCACGACCGATACCCATAAGGGCCGATCCGGCGTTGCTCATAATGGCTTTGACGTCAGCGAAGTCCAAGTTAATAAGTCCGTGTTCGGTAATCAACTCCGAGATACCCTGAACACCTTGACGCAGCACGTCATCGGCAATCTTGAAAGTCTCAAGCAGTGGCGTACGACGATCAATTGTCTGCAAAAGGCGGTCGTTTGGAATTGTAATCAGTGTATCAACCTGACGGCCAAGTTGTGCAATTGCCCATTCGGCGTTCTGGCGGCGTTTCTCACCTTCAAAACTAAATGGCTTGGTTGCGACACCGACTACAAGAATGCCAAGTTCGCGTGCGACTTCTGCGACGACGTGACCAGCACCACTACCAGTACCCCCACCGGCACCAATAGTAACAAAGACCATATCTGCACCAATAAGGGCTTCTTTGATTACGTCTCGGGATTCGTTTGCTGCAGCTTCACCGGTAATCGGATCTGCGCCAGCGCCAAGGCCGCCAGTTGTGGCATGCCCAAGGTGTAGTTTTACGTCCGCACGTGAGTTATGAAGCGCTTGCGCGTCCGTATTCATAGCAATAAACTGTACACCGCTCAGTCCAGCGTCTTTCATTCGATTGACGGCCGAACCGCCCGCTCCACCAACACCAACTACTTTAATGCTAGCAAACGTCTGTATGTCGCTTGGTTTTACTTCAGGCATGTATCTGTTATCTCCCAATATTCGTATTCTTTAATTAGTATAACACTTGGCTCAATAAAAGTACTATGCCCTGAACCGGGCAAGAAACTTTGTGACCACTGTACCGGCTTGGGCGAATGATGGACCGGTTTTTTGCTTCCGGCTGTGCGTACCACCGTCAGTATCAGCATCTATCAGCATCAGGCCGACAGCTGTGGCAAATTGCGGCTTTTCGATGTTATCGGCAACGCCGCCATACCCAGAAGTCTTGCCAGTGCGAGCAGCGAGTCCTAGATATTCCTTGGCGTACTCAACAATACCTTTTAGCTGTGCAGTTCCACCGGTCAACACGACACCACTTGGTAATTTGCCGGCTCGTCCGGCTTTCTTAAATTCTTTCTGGATTAGCTCAAATATTTCTTCCAGGCGAGCTTCAACGATTTCATCAATATCATTCGTCTGGAACGAAATGGTCTCACCGTCGTGCTTAATACTGATACCCGCATGCTCTTTACGAGCGACTGCCGAGGCATGTTCAAGCTTGATACGCTCAGCTACTTCAGGATCAGTCTTGAGGCCGATTGCAAGATCATTGGTGATATTGACACCGCCAACTGGCAAGACGGCCAGATACTGCAGGTCCCCTTCTTCGTAAATGGCGATATTAGTCGTTGATCCACCGATATCAATCAGAGCAA
>Ga0326733_1000097_pt1 | contig 30473 bp, 28 predicted proteins | sample 14_GP2_308_FD_207946 | JGI IMG/M metagenome (GOLD analysis project Ga0326733, IMG submission 207946) | Glacier ice microbial communities from Ngari, Tibet, China - 14_GP2_30.8 | ecosystem: Environmental > Aquatic > Freshwater > Ice > Glacier | place: China: Ngari, Tibet | collected 2018-07-17
GGATACCCACTCGTGAGCCTCGCCGCGACACTCCTCATCGCGACCGCCCTGTTCGGGATGTGGGTGCGCGCCGGCCGCCCGCGCGGGGTGCGCAACGTCGCGGCCGAGGCCGAGCTCGAGGCGGCCGAGCTCGCAGGTGATGACCCCGTCGACCCCGCCGCGCCCTAGCCTCCACCCGTGAAGTGCGTCCGCGCCCGCGCTTACGCGGAGGCGAGCCAGAGGTCCGGTCCGAAGACCTCGTAGTGGATGTTCGCCGCGGGAACCCCCGAATTGAGCGCCTGGTTGCGGATGACGCGCATGAACGGGAGGGGCCCGCACAGGTAGAGCGTGGCGTCGGCGGGGATCTCGACGTTGTCGAGTGACATGAAGCCGGTGTGGGCGCCGTCGTCGGCACCGCCCACCGGGTTCTCGAGCCAGAGCTCGAGGGCGGCGAAGTCGAGCTGGTCGATGTCATCGACCATCTGCTCCCGCATGGCCCAGCGCTCCGAGGTGCTCTCGGCGTGGAGCACTGTGACGGCGCGCTGGGAATTCCTTTCGACGAGTGATCGCAGAATGGACGCGCTCGGTGTGCAGCCGATTCCGGCCGAGGCGAGGATGAGGGCGCCGTCGCCGTCGGCGAGGGTCACGTCGCCGCACGGGTGCGACAGGACGAGCGTGTCGCCGACCTGCACGTCGCGGTGCAGAATGGGCGAGACCTCGCCGTCGGCATCGAGCTTGGTCGTGAATACCCGCACGTCGGTGCCGGTTCCCGCCGACAGCGAGTACTGGCGAACCTGGCGGATGCCATCGGGCATCATCACCGTCACGCTGACGTACTGCCCCGGGAGCGACTTCGACACGGGCGTGCCGTCGCCGGGCACGAGAGTGAAGGTCATCGACTCGGTTCCGGCGGCCGTCTTGTCGGTGACGATCCACGGGGCGAGGGCGTTCTCGCTCGCCAAGCCGGCATACAAGCCGTTCTCCAGCTTGATCAGGGCGTGGGCCATGAGCCAGTACACCTCGGTCCAGGCGTCAGCGATCTCGGCCGTGATGACGTCGCTGAGCTCGTCGGCGATTCCCTCGAAGAGGTACTTGTAGACCACCTCGTACTGCTCGGGACGGATGTCGAGGGACACGTGCTTGTGGGCGATGCGACTCAGGAGCGCCTCGGGGGTCGTCCCCGGGTTCGCGACCAGGTGGGTTGCGAACGCGGCGATGCTCCCCGCGAGTGCCTGCTGCTGGGAGCCGTTCTTCTGATTGGAGCGGCTGAACAGCCCGTCGAACAGCTCCGGGTGTGCGGTGAGCATGCGTCCGTAGAAATTGCGCGCGATTGCGGGCATTCGCTCGCCGACAAGCGGCAGGGTGGCTTCGATGATCGGGGTCGAGGATGCTGAGAGCATTCGTGCGCCTTCTTCCGTAGGGAAGTCTCAAAACTAGCATTGAATATGCAAGTATTTGACAGCGATCAGTCGGGACGGGTGGTGAGTCCCACAAGAACCGGTCCCGCGAGGTGGCCGTGCGGCAGGTTCGCGATGATGAGAGCGTCGAGCTCGGTGTAGAAGGCTTCGCGCGCACGGCCGAGAGCGCTTCGCAGGCCGCAGCCGGCCAGAAGAGGGCACTGGCCGTGCGGGGTCTCGCAGGCGGCGACATCGGTTCGAGTGTCGAGGCGGCGCAGCAGCCAGCCCACCGTGGCCTGGCGGCCCTGGGCGCTCAGGCGCACACCGCCGCTGCGGCCGCGAACCACCTCGACGAGGCCGAGTTCCCGAAGCCGAATGACGGCCTTGCTCACGTGGTTGTAGGGCGTGCCCACACGTTCTGCGATCACGCGCGCCGTGGTCAGGCCGGGGTCGGCGGGCTCGGCAAGCAGCATCAGCACCCGGAGGCAGACGTCAGAAAATGCGCTGATCCTCATGGGTCAAGAGTAGGTCCGCGTGGCGGCTGCGGAGATCCCGGGTTTTCCCGTGAGCTGACTGCGGTGCGCGGCGCGTGGAGCAGTGGGGGGAACGACGCAGCGACGACCGCCCTGAGCGACTCGAGGTCGCCGGACACCGCGCCGAGGGTGCGCGACTGGATCAGCACGTTGCCGATCGCGGTCGCCTCCACCGGTCCCGCGAGCACCGGAAGTCCGGCCCGGTCGGCGATGAGCCTGCAGAGCAGGGCGTTCTGGGAGCCGCCGCCGACGAGGTGGATGACGTCGACGCGCTGTCCGGAGAGCTCGCTCGCGGAGCGGACCGCGGCGGCGAAGGCATCCGCGAGGCTTTCGATGATGCTGCGCACGAACTCCGCCATCGACGCGGGGATCGGCTCGCCGCGCCCGCGGCACAGCTGCGCGATGCGGGAGGGCATGTCGCCGGGGGCAAGCAGACTGGGGTCGTTCGCGTCGAAGACGGCGATGGGGGTCGTGACCGCCGTGGCGGCGTCCAGCAGGGCGGGCAGGTCGATGGTGTGGCCCTCGCTCTCCCAGGTGCGCACTGATTCGCTGAGGAGCCAGAGGCCCATGACGTTGTGCAGGAATCGCACCCGTCCGTCGACGCCGCCCTCGTTGGTGAAGTTCGCGGCCCGTGCCGCGTCGGTGGTGACGGGGTGCTCGAGTTCGACGCCGACGAGTCCCCAGGTGCCGCAGCTGATGTAGGCGAAGTTCTCGGTGGTGGCGGGTACCGCGACGATGGCCGAGGCGGTGTCGTGCGATCCGACGGCGATCACGTCGACCGAGCGGGAGATGCCCAGCTCGGTGCGGACCGACGCGAGCAGCGGGCCGACCCGGTCGCCGGGATCGACAAGGTCGGGGAGGATGCCGCGCGGGAGGCCGACCCGTTCGATGAGGGCGTCGTCCCACTCGCGGGTCGAGACGTTGAGGAGGCCTGTGGTCGAGCCGTTTGTGCGCTCGGCGACCTGACGGCCGGTGAGCCAGTAGCCGAGGAGGTCGGGGATGAGGAGCATCCGGTCGGCGCTGTCGAGGGTGCCGGCCTCACGGTCGGCGGCGAGTTGGAACAGAGTGTTGAACGGCAGGTGCTGCAGTCCGTTCGCGGCGTACAGCTCGCGGGCCGACACGAGGGCGTGTGTGGCCTCGACGCCGGCCGCGGTGCGTTCGTCGCGGTAGTGGAACGGGGTTCCCAGCATCCGTCCGACCCGCAGCAGCGCGTAGTCGACCGCCCAGGTGTCGATGCCGATGCTGCCGAGTCCCGGCTCCTCGCGCGCCGCCGCCGCAAGGCCCGCGAGCACGCTGCGGTAGAGCTCGAGAATGTTCCAGTGCAGGCCTCCGGCCTCGCGAACGGGCGTGTTCGGGAAGCGCGCGACCGGCCTGATGCTCAGCTCGTTGTGACCGACACACCCGAGCATGACCCGCCCGCTTGTTGCCCCGAGGTCGACGGCCGCGACCGGTGTGCTCATCGCAGGAACGCGGCCGCGACGCCGGCGTCGACTGGGATGTGCAGGCCGGTGGTGTGCGAGAGGTCGTTCGTGCAGAGCACGAACACGGCGTTCGCGACGTTCTCGGGCAGCACCTCGCGCTTCAGAAGCGTGCGCTGGGCGTAGTACTTGCCGAGGTCGTCCTCGTCGACGCCATAGACGGCGGCGCGCTTGGCGCCCCAGCCGCCGGCGAAGATGCCGGACCCGCGCACGACGCCGTCGGGATTGATGCCGTTGACCTTGATGCCGTGCTCGCCGAGCTCTGCCGCGAGCAGTCGCACCTGGTGGGCCTGGTCGGCCTTGGTCGCGGAGTAGGCGATGTTGTTCGGGCCGGCGAAGACGGAGTTCTTGCTCGAGATGTAGATGATGTCGCCGCCGAGCTTCTGGTCGATCAGCACCTGGGCCGCGGCGCGGGAGACGAGGAACGATCCCTTCGCCATCACGTTGTGCTGCAGGTCCCAGTCGGCGACGGTGGTCTCAAGAAGCGACTTGCTCAACGACAGGCCGGCGTTGTTCACGACGAGGTCGAGGCCGCCGAAGGCGAGCAGGGCTGCGTCGACGGATGCCTGCACCTGGACCTCGTCGGTGACGTTCGCCTGCACGCCGATCGCGACGTCCGTGGTGCCGATCTCCGCCGCCGCATCCTGCGCCTTCGTCAGGTCGAGGTCGGCGATCACGACGCAGGCGCCCTCCGCCGCGAGCCGCGTGGCGATGGCCTTGCCGATCCCGGAGGCGGCCCCCGTCACGAGGGCGATGCGGCCGGCGAGCGGCTTCGGCTTCGGCATCCGGGCGAGCTTGGCCTCCTCGAGCGACCAGTACTCGATGCGGAACTTCTCCGCGTCGGAGATCGGCGAGTAGGTCGAGATGGCCTCGGCGCCGCGCATGACGTTGATGGCGTTGATGTAGAACTCGCTCGCGACGCGGGCGGTCTGCTTGGTCGCGCCGTAGCTGAACATGCCCACACCGGGCACGAGCACGATCGCCGGGTCCGCGCCGCGCATCGCGGGCGACCCCTCGGTCGTGTGCGCGTCGTAGTACGCGGCGTAGTCCGCCCGATACTCCGCGTGCAACTCGGTCAGCCGCGCGACGGTGTCCTCGACAGACGCGTCTGCGGGCAGGTCGAGCACGAGCGGCTTGACCTTCGTGCGCAGGAAGTGGTCGGGGCAGCTGGTGCCGAGCGCGCCGAGGCGCGGGTGCGCGGTCGAGGCAAGGAAGTCGAGAACGACGTCGGCGTCGGTGAAGTGGCCGACCTGCGGCCGGTCGGTCGACGCTAGTCCGCGGATCGTCGCCGCGATCGCCGCGGCCTTGGCTCGGCGCTCGGCCGGCTCGAGCGAGCCGTAGCCGTGAAGGGCGGGGCCGAACGGCTCCGGACGGCCGTGCTCCTCTATATAAGCGGCGGCGGTCTCGATGATCCACAGGCTGTTCGCCTCGGCCGCCTCGCTCGTGTCGCCCCAGGCGGTGATGCCGTGCCCGCCGAGGATGCAGCCGATCGCCTCCGGGTTGGCATCCTTGATGGCGGCGATGTCCTGGCCGAGCTGCCAGCCCGGACGGCGCCACGGCACCCAGACGACGCGACCGCCGAATGCCGCGGCGGTGATCGCCTCGCCATCCGCGGAGGTGGCGATCGCGATGCCCGAATCGGGATGCAGGTGGTCGACGTGCGCCGCGTCGACGAGGCCGTGCATGGCCGTGTCGATCGACGGTGCCGCCCCGCCCTTGCCGTGCAGGGTGTAGTCGAAGGCCGCGACCATCTCGTCCTCCCGGTCGAGCCCGGGGTACACGTTCGCGAGGGCGCGCAGCCGGTCCAGGCGCAGCACCGCGAGGCCTGATTCGGTGAGGGTGCCGAGGTCGCCGCCGGAGCCCTTCACCCAGAGCAGCTCGACGCTCTCGCCGGTGACCGGGTCGGTGTCGGTGCCCTTCGCCGAGGTATTGCCTCCGGCGTAGTTCGTGTTGCGCGGGTCCGCGCCGAGGCGGTTGGAGCGGGCGATGAGGTCTGCTGCTGCGGTGGTGGTCATGCGGTGGCGTCCGTTCTCAAAAAATCATTCGCGAGTTGCCCAGTTATGTCGTGTTCCAGCCTCCGCAGGTGACATAAGTGGGCAGTTCGCGGAGGAGGAGGAAGTGGGGTGTGGAGGGACCGGAGCGGTGAAGGGTGGGGCTAGGCGCCCCAGCCGGCCTGGGTGCCGCCGACGCGCTCCGCCGTGATGCCCTCCTGGTAGCCGCTCGCGGCGAAGGCTGCCATTGGGTCGGCGGGCAGGCCGCGCGAGGCGCGCCACTCGGCGAGGGCCGGGCGCACGTCCGTGTAGAAGGCGTCCATGTAGACGGCGTTCGCGGCGAGCACGTCCTTCTCGAGCTGGGCGAGTTCTAGGGCGTCCCGGTCGATGAGCAGCGCCCGCGCGGTCATCTCCTGCACGTTGAGCACGCTGCGTATCTGACCCGGGATCTTGGCCTCGACGTTGTGGCACTGGTCGAGCATGAACGCGACTGGGCTGTCGGCATCCATCCCGCCGCCGCGGATCACTTCGGCCATGATCCGGAAGAGCTGGAACGGGTCCGCGGCACCGACGATCAGGTCGTCGTCGGCGTAGAAGCGCGAGTTGAAGTCGAACGAGCCCAGCTTTCCGAGGCGCAGCAGCTGGGCCACGATGAACTCGATGTTCGTGCCGGGGGCGTGGTGCCCGGTGTCGAGGCAGACGAGCGCCTTTTCCCCGAGCGCCTGCACCTGCACGTACGAGGTACCCCAGTCCGGAACATCCGTGTGGTAGAAAGCGGGCTCGAAGAACTTGTACTCGAGCACGAGGCGCTGCTCGTCGCCGAGCTCTTGGTAGATCGCCGCGAGCGACTCGGCGAGGTTGTCCTGGCGGCGGCGGATGTCATCCTGCCCGGGATAGTTCGTGCCGTCCGCGAGCCAGATCTTCAAGTCCGTCGATCCGGTCTGGTACATGATCTCGATGCACTCGCGATGGTGGGCGATCGCGCGGCGGCGGACGGCGGGGTCGGAGGCGGCGAGGCTGCCGAACTTGTACTCCTCGTCCTGGAAGGTGTTGGAGTTGATCGTGCCGAGGTCGACGCCGTTCTCGTTCGCAAAGGAGCGCAGTGCGGCGTAGTCGTCGACTTTGTCCCATGGGATGTGCAGCGCGACCGTCGGCGCGAGTCCAGTGTGCTTGTGCACCTGCGCGGCATCCGCGATCTTCTCCTGCGGGGTGCGCGGGGTGCCGGGGGTTCCGAAGACGCGGAACCGTGTGCCCGAGTTGCCGAAGGCCCACGACGGCAGCTCGATGGCCTGGCGCTCGAGCACGGGCGTGATGGTGGTGAAGGAGTTCATGAGTTACGGCTTTCCAGGAGTTGAGGAGGCGGCTGAAGATGGTGACGAGATCTGCCGGAACTCGATGCCGAGCAGGTTGGCGGCGGCGCGGTAGTCGTCCGCGTGGTGGCCGACCGAGAGCGCCCAATGGTGGCCGATTCCCGTCTGGCTCCACTCGTCGACCCACTCGCCGGGGTCCATCCTGAAGTCGACGCGGCTCGTGGTGTTGCCGATCGCGAGGAGCGGGCCGGGAACGACCTCGCCCTCGGAGGCGACGAAGACGAACGAGCCGTCGCGCTCCTGGCCGAGGCCGATCGTCGTGACGGGCCCGTGCCTGACGTCGAACTCGACGCTCACGCCCCAGCCGCGTTTGCCGTGGTAGACCCCGAGTCCCCGGAGCAGGGGATCCGCCGCACTCACGGCGAGATGTGCCGGTCCGTCGTGACCCATCTCGACGACACCGTCGATGAAATTGAGCGCCTGGATCTCGGTGAACGATCCACCGGCCCCGATGGATTCGCTGACGAGCTGCGCAATGCTCGTTCGGAGCTCGTATTCGCCGGCCATTGGCACGCCGCGCGCGGTGAGGAGCGACGCGCCGAGAATCATCCCGGCACCGAGCCGCTCGTGCTGCTCGCCCTCGAGGCCGCGGTGATAGTACGCGAGCGTGTCGAGCTCGAAGTCGGAGACGAGCCGATCGAGGCCCACCGATACGCGCGCGCCCCACTGGAAGTCGTTGTCGTCGACCGAGGCGTCGATCTCGAAGACCTTCCGCGCGAGATCCATGCGCTCGCGCGCCTCCGCATCCGTCACCTGAGCGACGCGCACCCGAAGGTCGTCGAATTCGAGCACCTCCACGTGGGAGCCGAACTGGGTTGAGACGAGGGTGAGGTCGGTCGAGACGTCGAGCATGCCCGGATAGAGATGGCCCATCAGCCCGTGGCGCGCGTGGCGCAGGGCGGCGCGAACGTGCGCGGCGCGGATCCATTTGTCGATGCGACGCCAGGCGTTCTCGTCGGTGAGGTATCCCGATACCGAGCGAAATTCAATTCCAGCGCGACGGAACACATTGCCGACTTCCGGCACCGGGCATTGCCCGCAGTAAGCGAGCCACTTGCCGGTATCGAAGTTCGCGTGGTCCATTGCCTCGGTGGGCTGGAGGTCGATGATGAGGACCGGTGTCTTCGCGCGTTGCGCGATCGGCAGAACCATCGAAGAGGTGAGATAGGTCGTCAGGAAGATAACGATGAGGTCGGCGTCGGCCTGGCGGAGCTTCTCGGCCGCGACGGCGGACTCCTGCGCATCGGAGACGAAGCCGACGTCGACGACGTCTGCGTCCAGCGAGTGGAAGCGAGTGGTGACGTACTCGACGGACTGCTTGAGCTGCGGCAGGAGGTCGGGAAACTGGGGCCAGTAGGCGGCGAGACCGCCCGAGACGAGGCCGATGCGGGCGCGTCGTCGCGTAACCGGCGGCAGTAGGTCGAGAGTGGATGCCTCGGTCACGACAGTGACTCCAATTGGTCCTCGAGGTGGAAGATCTCGGTGAGCGGACGCATTGCCTCGTCGGGTCGGGCACCATCGAGGGCCTCGAAGAACCCGGCCATCTCGGCTTGCCACCTGGCGTTGATTGCCGTCTTCGACATGGCCTTCTGAGCGGCAGCAAAGTCCTCGGTCTCGAGGTAGCCGACGAGCAGACCGTCATCGCGGAGGAACAGCGAATAGTTCCGCCAGCCCGCGCTCGTGAGAGCGAGGAGCATCTCGGGCCAGACCGCGGCGTGCCTGGCCTTGTAGTCCTCGAGCCGTTCGGCCCGCACCTTCAGCAGGAAGGAGATCCGTTGCATGGCGCTTCCCTTTCGGGGTGGAAATGAGGGGGATGAGGAGGCCGGTGGTGTGCCGGCCTCCTCTGATCGACTAGAAGTCGTAGTCGTCGATGTTGTCGGCGTTGAAGCGGGTCGGGGGTCCGACAATGACGATTCCGCCCTCTCCGACCTCCTTCTCGCCCAGCTCGCCAGCCATGAAGGTGTCGCCGACGGCCCCGGTGATCGTCCCGTCGACAAGCGCCTGACCGGCGAAGGCCGCGACGTAGCCGAGCTGTGCCGGGTCCCAGAGGGCGAACTCCTTGACGGTGCCGTCCTTCACGAACTCGCGCATCTCGTTCGGCAGGCCGAGGCCGACGAGCGCGACCTTGCCCTTGTAGTCCGTCGTCGACAGGTAGCGAGCCGTCGCCGCGATGCCGACCGTGGTGGGCGAGATGATGCCCTTCAGGTTCGGGTACGCCGAGAGCAGACCCTGCGCCTCCTGGAACGACTTCGCGTCGTCGTCGTCGCCGTAGACCTTGGCCACGAGGGTGATGTCGGCGTACTCGGGGTTCGAGGCGAGCTCCTCCTCGATGAACTTGATCCACTCGTTCTGGTTGGTGGCGTTCGCGGTCGCCGAGAGGATGGCGATCTCACCGGATCCACCGATCTGCTCGGCGATCTGCTCGACCTGGATGAGGGCGACGTCCTTCGACACGACCTGGCTGATGAACACGTCGCGGTAGTCGGGGTTCGTGTCGGAGTCGAAAGCAACGATCTTCGCGCCGCCGGCCCGGGCTTCTTCGAGCGCCGGGCCCACGGCATCCGGGTCATTCGCGGCGATCACGATGACCTTGGTGCCCTGCTGCGTGAGGGTGTTGATGAAGCTGACCTGCGACGACGCGCTCGCCTCAAGGGGGCCGACGACGGAGTACTCGCCGCCGATCTCCTCCGTGCCGGCCTCGCCGCCGCTGAGGACGACGTCGGTGTAGGGGTTGTTGAGCTGCTTCGGCAGGAAGGCGATGCTGAGCGCCTCGGTGGTGCCTTCGCCGTCCGACCCGGCGTCATCGCCGGGCGTCGCGGCAGCGCATCCGGTGGCGACGAGTGCAACCGTGGTCGCGAGGGCCGCAAACGCGGCGATGCGGCGACCGGCGCCCGCGCCCCGGGGCGCAAGAGTGTTGACCAACTTCATTGTTATTCCCTTCATTGTGATCGTCACCTGGTGCCAGGTGTCGGGTGGTTCATTAGGCCGCAGCCTTCTGAAGATCGAGTCGCGCGGTGCGCCTCGCATGCAGTCGCCCTCTCGACCACGCGGCGACGCTCGGCGCGACGACTGACGCGATGAGCAGGGCGCCAGTGACGATGCTGAGCACGACGTCGGAGAATCGAGCAAGTCGAAGGGTGTAGTTGATCGTGCCGATGAGCAGCACGCCGATGATGACGCCGGGAACCGACCCCTTGCCGCCGAAGATCGACACGCCACCGAGGAGCACGGCCGCGATGACGGCGAGCTCGATTCCAGTGGCGTTGTCCGAGCGTGCGCTCGAGTAGCGCAGCGTCCAGAAGATGCCGGCCAGCGATGAGACGAATCCGGTGCTTACGAAGAGCCAGAACTTGGCGCGGCCGACTCGGATACCGACGAAGGCGGCCGCCTCCTTGTTGAAGCCAAGCGCGAAGAGGGCGCGGCCGAAGGGGGTGAAGTGCAGCAGTACTCCGAAGAACAGGGCGACGACGAGCACGATGAGCATGACGACGGGGATGCCGGTGTCGCCGAGCTTCGAGGTGGAGAACCGGGTGAGCTCCTGCGGAAAGTTCGCGACGGCGTTGTCGCCGATGACAACGAGTGCGAAGCCGCGGTAAAGGGCAAGGGTGCCGATCGTGACGGCGAGTGACGGCAGCCCGATGGTTGTCACCAGGAACCCGTTGAATGCCCCGAGCAGGATTCCGAGCAGCAGGCAGAGCAGAAGAACCAGCCCAATCGGCACCCCGGCCTGGAAGAGCACGCCCATTACCGCGCTGGTGAGGCCGACGGTGCTCGCGACCGAGAGGTCGATCTCGCCCGTGATGATGACCAGTGCCATGGGCATCGCGATCAGGAGGATCGGGATCACATCGAGCAGGAGGAAGCCGACGGTCTGCGTCGAGGCGAAGTACGGAACCTGGGTGTAGGCGTAGACAACGACGGCGATGAGCGCGTAGAACATGACCGCGTCCCGCGAGAGCAGTACCCGCGTCCACCGCGACCGTGCCCGCACAGGAAGGGTGCCTGCGGTCGTCGTCGGGGCGCCCTCGCCGCTGCGGATGATTGTGCGTTCAGACATTCCGGGCCTCGCTTACTCGTAGCTTGCGTGCTCGGTTCAGGCTCACCAGCCGGTCGACCGAGATGGCGGCGATGATGAGGACGCCGACGATGGCCTGCTGCCAGAACTTGTCGACCCGCAGCGCAGTGAGGGCGCTTGTGATGGTGGTGAGCAGCAGTGCTCCGATCGCCGCACCGACGACCGTGCCGTTGCCGCCGAAGATCGCAACACCGCCGACCACGGCCGCGGCGACAACGTCCAGTTCGAGCCCTGTGCCCGTGGTCGCCCCGACCGCATTGAAGCGGGAGGCATAGAGTACCGCGGCGAGCCCAGCGAGAATCCCGCTCGCGACGAACGCCCCGAGCACCCTCCGTGCGACGGGGATGCCGAACAGCCGGGCGGCCTCGGGGTCCGAGCCGATCGCATAGAGGTCACGGCCCGCTCGGGTATAGGCCAGCACGACGGCCACCCCGATGACGACCGCGATTGCCAGAAGGGTGATGAGGGGAAATCCGAACACGGTGTCGGTCGACAGGTTGGAGAATTCACGCGGCCGGTCGCCGGCGAAGTACTGCGTTCCGCCCGCCCACGCGTTGTTCAGCCCGCGGTAGATGTAGAGGGTTCCGAGCGTGATGACGAGCGCGGGCACCTTGGCGATCGTGACGAGCAGGCCGTTCACCGCCCCGAGGACGGCTCCGAACGCCATCCCGATGAGGAAGACGAGGATGATCGGAATGCCGGGGTACACGGCGAAGAGGGTGCCGGTCCCGAAGGCGACTAACCCGAGGATTGATCCGACCGAAAGGTCGACGTTACGCGTGATGATCACGAGCGCCTGGCCAATCGCGAGAATGATCACGATCGTCGCATTGAGCAGCAGGTCCTTGACGCTCTGCGGGGTCAGGAAAAGAGGGTTGATAGTCGCGGTGACGACGACGAGGACGACGAGGGCGCTTGCTACCGGGATCTCCCGTGAACGCAAGAATCGCGAGAGCGGAGTCGTCGCAGACCGCGCGGGTGTGTGCGTGTGAATCGTTGTCATGGCGTGCATTCCAAGGTTTCAGTGGCGGCGAACATGACACGTTCTGCGGTGGCATCGGCCCGAGGGATCGTCGCTGTGAGGCGGCCCTCGCGCATGACGAGTATTCGATCGGCCATTCCGAGTACCTCGGGCAGCTCGGACGAGATCATGAGCACTGCTATTCCGCGTCCGGCGAGGTCGGATATGAGTCGGTGGACTTCGGCTTTCGTGCCGATGTCGATGCCGCGCGTCGGCTCGTCGACGATGAGAATTCTTGGGTCGGTCGCAAGCCACTTTGCGAGCACGATCTTCTGCTGGTTGCCGCCGGACAGCGTCGACACGGGAAGGTCGGGCGACCCGGTCTTCACCTGGAGTCGCCGCGACCAGTCCTCGCCGAGCGCACGCTCACGGGCAGCTCTGATGAGTCCAAAGCGGGCCAGCGTGTTGCGGAGGGTAAGGGTGGCGTTTCGAGTGACCGACAGTTCCATGACGAGGCCCTGCTTGCGCCGGTCCTCCGGGACCAGCCCAATGCCAGCGGCGATGGCCGATTGAGGGTCGTGCGGGCGCAGGCGGGCACCGTTGACCTCGACGGTACCCGCGTCGTAGCGATCGATCCCGAAGATCGCTCTGGCCACCTCGGTGCGACCTGCTCCGACGAGACCCGCGAGCCCGACAATCTCGCCGGCGCGCACATCGAAGCTGATGCCACTGAAGATGCCTGTCCGAGCGAGCCCGCGCACACTCAGTACCGGGTCGCCGATTACCGCGTCCTCCTTCGGGAACAGCGCACTGATGTCGCGCCCGACCATCTCGCGCACGATGGCGTCCACGGTGACGGCGCCCGTCTGGTGGGTGGCGATGAACGCCCCGTCACGCATGACCGTGATCCGATCGGACAGACCGAAGACCTCGTCGAACCGGTGGGAGATAAACAGGATGCCGGCTCCGCGATCGCGCAACGACCTTGCGACACCGAAGAGACGCTCAACCTCGATGCCGCTGAGAGCAGCGGTCGGCTCGTCCATGATGAGCACGCGCGCGTCGAGCGAGATCGCCTTCGCGATTTCGATAATCTGCTGGTCCGCGATGGACAGGCCGGCGGCGATGCGCTCGGGGTCGATGGGCACCCCGAGGGTGGCGAAGAGCTTTGTGGCCTCGGCGCGCATCGCGGAGCGGCTGATCAGGCCACCGCGCCCGCGGGGCTGCCGGCCGATGAAGATGTTCTCGGCAACGGTGAGGTCGGGGAAAAGGGTCGGCTCCTGGTAGATGACCGAAATACCGGCTGCCTTGCTGTCGGCGGGCGAGCTGAATGCGACGGGCTGACCGTCGAGGCGGAAATCACCGGAGTCGGGTCGGTGCACCCCCGCCAGTATTTTGATGAGTGTGGACTTTCCCGCGCCGTTCTCGCCGACAAGCGCGTGGATCTCGCCGGGCAGGATCTCAACCGTGCCGTCGGAGAGCGCCACAACCGCGCCGAAAGTCTTGCTTGCATGGCGAAGCTCGAGGACGGGGCTGCTGCCCTGGGCGGGCGTTGGTGTCGTCATTGACGTGTGCCTCCGCGGTGAGGATGGGGGAATTCGGGAAAATGAATCGTTTCAAACCTGCATGCCAAATATTAGGTGGATATTCGCAAATTCCGCAACCTTGAAACCTGCGCAGTCCGAGAAACGGTGGGATTTGTCGTCAAACTGTGATCTGACAGAATGGAACGGTTCACTTCACGCCTCGTGAAGTGCTCGATACAGACTCGCTGCGGTGGCGGCTGAGAGGGAAGGGACCGCGTATGGCTCCGTCCAGTATCCGCGACGTCGCTGCTCTCGCCGGCGTCTCCGTCGGCACCGTATCGAATGTGCTGAATCGACCAACGAAGGTCTCTGGGCCGGCCGCCGAGCGCGTGCTGGCCGCCATTAAGGAGCTCGGATTCGTGCGGAACGACGCGGCCAGGCAGCTGCGCGCCGGCCGAAGCAAGACGATCGGACTCATCGTGCTCGACGTGCGGAACCCCTTCTTCACCGACCTCGCCCGGGGCGCGGAGGATCAGGCCGCCACCGCCGGACTCTCGGTGATCCTCGGCAACAGCGACGAGGACCGCGGTCGCGAGTCCACCTATCTGGACTTGTTCGAGGAGCAACGGGTGCTCGGCGTTCTCATTTCACCATTCGGGAACGTGACCGAACGGCTCGAGCGGCTGCGCGAGCGCGGCACCCCGGCCGTCCTTGTCGACCGAAGTGCCGACGGCTCGGCGTTCAGCTCCGTCTCGGTCGACGATGTCGCCGGGGGGCGGCTGGCTGTCGAGCACCTCGTCGCCCATGGGCGCCGACGCATCGCTTTCATCGGTGGCCCGTTCGAGATCCGACAGGTCGAGGATCGCCATGCCGGTGCCGAACAGGCCGTGGCGAGGCATGCCGGGGTGTCGCTCGAGGTGCTCGACGTGCCGGCGTTGAGCGTGATTGCCGGCCGCGCCGCCGGTGAAGCGATCGCTGCACGGGAGAGGGAGGACAGGCCGGACGCCGTTTTTGCGGCGAACGACCTCATTGCGATGGGAGTGCTGCAGGCGCTGCTGATGCGCGGAGGCGCAGGCATCACGGTTCCGGGTGAGATTGCCATCATCGGCTACGACGACATCGACTTCGCCAGCGCCGCCGTGGTGCCGCTCTCCTCTATTCGCCAGCCGAGCGCGCTGATCGGGCAGACGGCCGTCGAGATCCTGCTCGAGGAGGCGGAGAACCCAGCCAGTCCTCGCCGACAGGTCGTCTTCCAGCCTGAGTTGATCATTCGCGAAAGCACGGTCGGTTCGCCCACCGGATAGCTCCGCATCCGTAACACTCCCGCAACACGTGCCCAATAGAGTGTCCAAATGGGCGACCTCTTTGACGGCTACGCGGCCGCGACCGCGGCGACGATGATGCGCAAGGGCGCGCATCCATTCGACGAAATGTTCGAAACGCCCGATTCCGCTCGCGCGGCCTACCGGGAGATCCACACCGCCCTCTCGCACATGACCCAGGACGAATTGCGGGGCCGCGCCGAGGCGCTCGCGAGCTCGTACCTCGCCCAGGGTGTCACGTTTGACTTCGCCGGCGAGGAGCGGCCGTTCCCGCTGGATGCCGTTCCGCGGGTCATCGACCAGGCCGAGTGGTCCAATGTCGAGGCGGGCGTGAAGCAGCGCGTGCTCGCCCTCGAGGCATTCCTCGCCGACATCTATGGCCCGCAGAACGCGGTGCGCGACGGCGTCATCCCCGCGAAGCTGATCAGCTCGTCGAGTCACTTCCACCGCCAGGCCGCGGGCATCGATCCGGCCAACGGCGTGCGGATCCAGGTCTCCGGTATCGACCTCATCCGCGACGAGGCCGGTGCCTGGCGCGTGCTCGAAGACAATGTGCGGGTGCCGAGCGGCGTCAGCTACGTGATCTCCAACCGGCGGGTCATGGCGCAGACGCTGCCCGAGCTGTTCGTGAGCATGAGGGTGCGCCCGGTCGGGGACTACCCGAACAAGCTGCTGCACGCCCTGCGCGCGAGCGCCCCGGAGGGCGTCGACGACCCGACGATCGTCGTGCTCACTCCCGGCGTCTACAACTCCGCGTACTTCGAGCACACCCTGCTCGCCCGGCTCATGGGCATCGAGCTCGTCGAGGGCCGCGACCTGTTCTGCTCCGGCGGCAAGGTCTGGATGCGCACGACCGCGGGCCCGACGCGCGTCGACGTGATCTACCGGCGCGTCGACGACGAGTTCCTCGACCCGCTGCAGTTCCGCGCCGACTCTATGCTCGGCTCGCCCGGGCTGCTGCTGGCGGCCCGGCTCGGCAACGTCACGATCGCGAACGCGATCGGCAACGGCGTGGCGGACGACAAGCTCGTCTACACCTACCTGCCCGACCTCACCCGCTACTACCTCGGCGAAGACCCAATCCTGCCGAACGTCGACACCTGGCGGCTCGAGGATCCCGGCGCTCTCGAGGAGGTGCTCGACCGGCTCGACCAGCTCGTGGTGAAGCCCGTCGACGGCTCGGGCGGCAAGGGGCTGGTCGTGGGGCCGGATGCCTCGCGCCCCGAGCTCGAGGCGCTGCGCAAGCGGCTCATCGCCGACCCGCGCGGCTGGATTGCGCAGCCGGTGGTGCAGCTCTCGACGATCCCGACGCTCGTCGACGACGGGCTCCGTGCCCGCCACGCCGACCTGCGCCCCTTCGCGGTCAACGACGGCAGCGACGTCTGGGTTCTCCCCGGAGGGCTCACCCGCGTGGCGCTCCCGGAGGGGCAACTCGTCGTCAACAGCAGCCAGGGCGGCGGATCGAAGGACACCTGGGTGGTCGGGCGCGAGCCCCTGCAGGTGTCGCGGCACAGCATCCAGGGCCTCGTCGCCGACCAGGCCGCGCCGACCGAGTCGATCACCATCATCACCGCGGAGATGCTCGCCGAGCACGCCGCGCAGGATGCCGCGCAGGATCATCCGCAGGACCATCCCCTGATGGACCGGCCGCGGGACCAGGGTCAGCAGGAGCAGCAACAGCAGCAGTCCAGCGAGGAGTCAACATGCTGAGCCGGATCGCCGAAAGCCTCTTCTGGATCGGCCGATACATCGAGCGCAGCGACGGCACGGCGCGCATCCTCGATGTGCACCTCCAGCTTCTACTCGAGGACCCGTGGATCGAGGAGAACCTCGCCTGCCGGTCGCTGCTGAGCGTCATGGGCGCCGAGGTGCCGGAGGACCGCGAGATCTCCCGTGCCGATGTGCTCGCACTGCTCGCGGTCGACCGCTCCGAGCCGGCATCCATCGCCTACTCGCTCGGCGCCGCGCGGGAGAACGCCCGCCGCGCACGCGAGATCGTCTCGAGCGAGCTCTGGGAGTGCCTCAACACCACCAGGGCACGGATGCCGCGCAAGGTCGCCGGCGACAAGGTGCACGAATTCTTCGGCTGGGTTCGCGAGCGTTCCGCCCTCGCGGTCGGCATCATCGAGTCGGCGACGAGCCGCGACGAGGCGTGGCAGTTCTTCACCCTCGGCCGCAGCATCGAGCGGGCCGACATGACCGCGCGCCTGCTCGCGACCCGCTCGCTCACCGAGGCGAGCGGCCCGTCCTGGACCACGATCCTGCGCTCCTGCGGCGCCTACGAGGCCTACCTGCGCACGTACCGCGGCGTGCCGAGCGCCAAGAACGCGGCCGAGTTCCTGCTGCTCGACCGGCTCTTCCCCCGCTCGATCCTCTTCTCGGTGCGCCGGGCAGAGGCGTGCATGCGCGACATCGACCCGCGCGCGGACCGCTCGGGCACGAGCGACCAGGCGCAGCGGCTGCTCGGCCAGATTCGCAGCCAGCTCGAGTACCGGCCGATCGTGGAGATCCTCGACGACCTGCCCCACCACATGGACAACGTGCAGCTGGCCACGAGCGCCGCCTCCGAGGCCATCCGACAACGATATTTCCCCTCCAACGCTGCACCGAACTGGGTGACGGAGAACTCGTGAACCGCCTGCGCATCACCCACACGACCGGCTTCCACTACGGCGGAGAGGTCACCGCGTCGTACAACGAGGCGCGGATGCTGCCCACGAGCGCCGACGGGCAGCTCGTGCTCTACTCGAGCCTCGAGATCAGCCCGATGTCGGCGAGCCACAACTACGTCGACTACTGGGGAAGCAGGGTCTCGACGTTCGAGATCCTCGCCCCGCACCGCGAGCTCGCCCTCACCGCGACGAGCCTCGTCGAGGTGCGGCCCAAGGTGCACGCGGTGCACACCATCAGCTGGGACGAACTTGCCGTCGCGGCCGAGCGCGCGACCGAGTTCGTCGAGCAGCGCGGGCAGACGCCGCGCACCGACCCGCCCGAAGAGGTCGTCGCGCTCGCGCGGGAGATCGCCGACGGCTGCGTCAGTCCCTGCGAGGCGGCCGAGCGCATCTGCGTCGCGATCGGCAACGCCGTCGAGTACATGCAGGGCGTCACGGCTGTCACCACCACCGCGAAGGAGGCCTGGGAGCACGGCAAGGGCGTCTGCCAGGACATTGCGCACCTCGCGATCGGGGCGCTTCGCTCGGTCGGGATCCCGGCGCGGTACGTATCGGGCTACCTGCATCCGAAACCGGATGCCGCGATCGGCGAGACCGTCACGGGCGAGTCGCACGCCTGGGTCGAGTGGTTCTGCGGGGAGTGGCGCGGTTACGACCCGACGAACCTCATCGACATCGGCGACAGGCACGTGACGGTCGGCCGCGGGCGCGACTACAACGACGTGCCGCCGCTGCGTGGTGTGTACGCCGGCCCGTTCAAGTCGCAGCTCTTCGTGAAGGTGCAGATCACCCGCGAGAGCTGAAATATCGCCGGAGTTGTGCACGAAAACGGGGCGGGAAGCCACCCGGATTCGCGAGCCGACAGCACATCCGGCTCGCGGCGCCGCTCAGGAGCGCTGCACCGCGGCCTCGTCTATGACGCCGATGTCGTCGTCGCGCCTCGCGCCGTCGTGCGTCACGCCGACCCGCCAGCCGGAGCGCCAGGCGCGCAGATGCTGGTGTCGGATCAGCCAGACGAGGCCGACGATCGCCGCGGCGAATCCGGATGCTGCCCCGACGCCGAGTGAGAACCGCGGGCCCAGTTCGTTCGCGACGAGGCCGACGACGGGCGCCCCGATCGGGGTCCCTCCCATGAAGATCGCCATATAGATCGCCATCACGCGGCCGCGCACCGCCGGGTCGGTCGAGAGCTGCACCATTCCGTTGGCCGTCGTCATGAAGGTCTGCGCGGCAACCCCGACGAGGACGAGGGCGAGCCCGAACGACCACAGCGTCGGCACGACCGCGGCGACCAGGCATCCGATCCCGAACACGGCCGCCGAGGCGAGCAGGAACCGCAGGCGCGGGGTCTCCCGGCGGGCCGACAGGAGGGCGCCGGTGACCGACCCCACCGCCATCACCGAGGAGAGCACGCCGAACTCGGCTGCGCCGGCCCCGTACTCCACCCGCGCCATCGTCGCGATGAAGATGCCGAAGTTGAGCCCGAAGGTGCCGATGAGAAAGACCATGACGAGGATCACGAGGATGTCGGGCCGCCCGGCCACGTAGCGGAAGCCGCCCGCCAGGTTGCCGCGCTGGCGCTGCGCGCGCGGCGCCGGCCGGAGCTCGCGCGTGCGCAGGAAGGTCAGCGACAGCAGCACGGCGGCGAAGGACGCGGCATTGATCAGGAAGACGGGGCCAGCCCCGACGATCACGGTGAGGAGGCCCGCGACGGCCGGCCCGATCATCCGCGCCGCGCTGAACGACGCCGAGTTGAGGGCCACCGCGTTGGACAGGTTTCCGCGGCCGACAAGCTGCGACACGAACGTCTGGCGGGCGGGGGCGTCGAACGCAGCGACGCAGCCGAGCAGGGCGGCGAAGACGTAGACGTGCCACAACTCGACGACGCCGGCGATGGTCATGATTCCCAGCGCGAGGCCGAGAGCGCCCATGAGCCCCTGGGTCGTCATGAGGATTCGCCGCTGGTCGAAGCGATCGGCGACCAGCCCGGTCAGCGGGAGCAGGAGCAGCTGTGGGCCGAACTGCAGAGCCATGACGATGCCGACCGCGACGGCGTCGTTGTCGGTCAGTTGGGTGAGGACGAGCCAGTCCTGCGCGGTGCGCTGCATCCAGGTGCCGACGTTCGACACGAGGGCGCCGGCCGCCCAAACGCGATAGTTGAACCCGCCGAGCGAGCGGAACATGGCACTCAACTCTCGGCGAGCCCTTGCATCACGGCGGCCGCCTCGGAGAGCGCGCGGCGCTGTGCCGGCGCCAGCGTCTCGAGTCGGCCGCACAGCCACTCGTCCCGCCTCCGCCTGGTCTCGCGCACGACGGTGTTCCCGGCCGGGCTCAGGCTCAGGAGCACCTTGCGCCGGTCGTCCGTCGAGGTCTGCCGCTCGACATACCCGGCCGCGACGAGGGCGTTCACCGTGCGGTTCATCGACGGCAGGGTGACGCGCTCGATCTTGCTGAGCTGGCTGAGGGTCTGGGCGCCACGCACGGCGAGCACCCCGAGCACGGTCGTCTGCCCGTCCGTGAGTCCGTCATCGGCCTTCTCGGCCCGCAGGCGCCGGGCAAGCCGGATCACGGATGCCCGAAGCTCGGAACTCAGGTCGGGGATGTCGCGCTCGTCAGTCACGATCGCTTAGCCTAACAAATTAGCCTAGCTAAGCAAATTCGGTGCGCTACTCCCGGGAGAGGAGGGCGTCGATGCGGGCGAGCAACTCCTTCGAGTTGAACGGCTTGAGAATGTACTCGTCCGCGCCGGAGGCGAACGCGCGCTCGACATCCTCCTCCTGCGCCTTTGCCGTCAGCATCAGGATGCGGGTCCTCGAGACCTCGGGATCCTCACGCACGGCGTGGCAGACCTCGAGACCGGTCATCCTCGGCATCATCCAGTCGAGGATCACGAGCTCCGGATGTTCGGTGCGAACGGCGGCCAGTCCGGCCTCCCCGTCCATGGCCGAGGTCACATCGTGACCGGCTCTCCGCAGCTTGTGCATCACGAGGGTCAGCACGTCCGGATCGTCTTCGACGACGAGAATTCGCGCCATTGCTACCGTCCCCCTTCGTACGCCGCTAAGTTTACGAGTAACGCGGACCAATCCTGTCATCTTCTGGGGCCGTCGAGGGGGAGCGTCATGGCTGGACAAAACATCGTGTCGTCGGTGCGCGCGGCACGGGGAAGCACGCGGCTACTCGCCCACGTCGTCACCCTCGTTCTCATTTACGCCCTGGGCCTCGCCGCGGTCTTCCTCACGCCGCCGGATTCGAACTTCGCCGCGTGGTGGCCCGCGGCGGGGGTCGGCGTCGCGGCGATGCTCTTCACGAGGGGCCCCGCCTGGCGAATGGCGGTCATCCTCGCGCTCGTCACGACGGCGTCGAACTACGTCGCCGGGCGTCCGCTCGACGTCGCGCTGTTGTTCGGTGTTGCGAACGCGTGCGAGGCTTGGGTGGTTTCCGCGCTCATCACCCGTGGCGGCCGGGCAGCGAGGCTCGAGGGCATGCCCGACGTCGGACGCCTGCTCGTCGCCGTTCTGGCGGGCGCCACCATCATCGGGCTGCTGGCCGGGGGAATGGTCTGGCTGCTGCTCGGCGGCGACTTCCTGGTGAGCGTCGTCGCGCTCGCGGCCTCGCACGCCTCGGCGGTGATCGTGATCCTGCCGACGGTGCTTGCCAGCTCCTCATCGCTGCGGGTCGGGCGCGGCCCCGAACGGTTGATCCAGCTGGCTGTGCTCGCCGCGGTCGTGTTCCTGGTCTTCTCACCGGGCCGGAACCTCTCCCTCGCCTTCCTGACCTTCCCCGTGCTGGCCTGGGCCACCTTCCGGTTCGGGGTGAAGTTCGTCGCGGTCGAGATGATGATGACCGCCATCTGCGTCACCGTGCTCACCGCGGTCGGCGGCGGTCCGTTCATCCAGGAGGGTCTCAACGGATTCCTCACCAGCTCACAGCTGCTGCAGCTCTTCCTCATCTCCCAATCGGCATCGATGCTCTTCCTCTCGACCGCTCGCCGCGAGCGTGAGAGGCTCGCGCTCGAGGTGGCGGCGAGGGAGCAGCTGCTGCGCGGCGGCTTCGTCGGCGCCCAGGTGGGATTCGTGATTCTGGCGCAGCACGACGAAGCCTCGATCAGGGCGGTCGAGGGCAACTCGGTCGCCGCCGAGCTGCTCGACTGGCCCGAGCTCGCCGAGTCGTCGCACACCGAGATGCTCCTGCCGATCGACGGGGTCGACCCGTTCACCGAGATCGTCGCGAAGGTGCTGACGGATGCCGGTGACCAGTTCAGCGGCGACATCGAGCTGCCGAACGGCCGGGTCATCGAAGTTTTCGTGACGAGGTTCGGCGGCGACGACGACGCGGCCGTGGTAACGGCGCAGCTGGTCGACGTTACGGCCAGGCGCGAAGCGGAGCGTGCGACCCTGGATGCCCTGCGCCGGGAACAGGATGTCGCGGAGCGGCTCCGCGACCTGAGCCGCCAGAAGGACAATTTCGCGTCGTCGGTGAGCCACGAGCTGCGCACGCCGATAACCAGCATCCTCGGCTTCGCGGAGGAGCTTGAGGAGACGACTACGGGCGACGACCAGGCCTACGTGCGCATCATCCTGCGCAACGCCCGGCGGCTCACCGACCTCGTCGAAAACCTCCTCGAGATCTCCAGCATGACGACTCAGAACCCCATCCGCCCGGTCTCGGCCGTCGACGTAAACACGGTGCTGCGCGCCTGCGTCGGCCAGCAGGGCCAGGCGGCCCTCGGTCGCAACCAGACGGTGACGGTGAGCGTGGACCTCGCCGACCCCGAGGTGCTGTGCGACGTGCGCGACCTGTCGAGAATCGTCTCGAACGTGCTGTCGAACGCGATCAAGTTCACCCCGGAGCACGGATCGGTGGAGCTCTCCTCATCGTTGCGCGAAGGCCACGTCGAGGTCGTCGTGACCGACACCGGATCGGGAATCCCGGCGGAGGATCTCGCGCACGTTTTCGAGCGGTTCTACCGGTCGCCCGCCGCCACGCTCAAGGGAGTGCCGGGAACGGGCCTCGGCCTGTCGATCGTGCAGTCGCTCGTCGAGCGCCTCGGCGGGTACGTCACCATCACCGACGCCGAGCCGCAGGGCACGACCGTCAAGATCGCGCTTCCCGCCGTTGCCTCCGTACCGCAGGCGCAGGAGGTGCCCGCGACCGTGGCGGGGTAGGCGCGCGCCGCCGATACCCGCCCGCCCGCCGCGCCAATACAATGGAGCCGTTCGAGGAGGACACGTGATCCAGTTCACTGCGGCACGGCAGGACCACACCTTCACCGACGCGCACGGCGTGACGGTTCACTACTACGCGTGGAAGACCGGCAAGCCGCGCGGAATCGTGCAGATCGCGCACGGGCTCGGCGAGTACGCGTCCCGCTACGAGAGGCTCGCCCAGGCGCTCGTCAACGACGGGTACACGGTCTACGCCGACGATCACCGCGGTCACGGCCAGACCGGGCTCGGCCAGCACGGTGGCGACCACTCCCTTCTGGGCCGCCTCGGCCCTGGCGGCATGAAGGCCACCGTCGAGGCGGTGCGCGACCTGAGCGCCATTATTCGCGGCGAGAACCCCGACGTTCCCCTCATCCTGTTCGGGCACAGCTGGGGGTCGATCATCGTGCAGAAAATCATCAACGACCACTCGCACGAGTACGACGCCGTCGTACTGTCCGGAACCGCCTACCGCACCTTCGTGCACATGAAGGGCGGCGACCTCAACGCCCGGCACTCACACCTCGGCGACACAGGCTACGAATGGCTGAGCCGCGACGAGAAGGTGTCGGCGGCATTCCTCGCCGACGAGCTCGCGTTCACCGCCGACGCCATCAAGCTCTTCGGGTTCCGCGACGCACTGGGACTGCTCGGCAAGCCGGCGAAGCAGCTGAAGCACGACATTCCGCTGCTCATCCAGGTGGGTAGCGACGACCCGTTCGGCGGCACGATGAGCGCCGAACTGCTCGCCCAGGCGTACGTGACCCGCTCGCGGCTCACCGACGTCGAGCTGATTATCTACACCGACGCCCGGCACGAGATCTACAACGAGACGAACTATCCGGAGGTCACGGCTGATCTGTTGAAGTGGCTCGACGGCCACTTCGCTCGGGGTAGGTGACCTGGGTCAGCTCCTCGGAGAGGCTCCAGAGGCGCTTCGCGACGACGGGGTTGGATGCCGCGGCGGATCGTTTCACAAGAACCGGGGCGCCCTTGAGCTCCCCGCGGCCCGCCGGCCCGACGTAGCTGCCGCCCGGGATGTCCGCCGTCGCCGCGAACAGGGTGGGCAGGGCGCCGCCAGCGGCATCCTGCGAGAGCAGCCGGTTGCCAAGCTTCACGATCGCCGCTCCGACACGGTTCTCGGACTTCTGCAGGTTCGTCGCCGCCCAGCCGGGGTGGGCGGCCGTGGCAATGACGGGGGAGCCGTCCTCGCCGAGGCGTCGCTGTAGCTCGAGCGTGAACAGCAGGTTGGCGAGCTTCGACTGCCCGTACGCCTCCCAGCGGCGGTAGGTGCGCGTGTTCCAGTTCGGGTCGACGTTGTCGATCTTGCCGCCGCGGTGGGCGAGGCTCGCGACCGTCACGACGCGGCCCGTGATGTGCGGCAACAGCAGGTTGGTGAGTGCGAAGTGGCCGAGGTGGTTCGTTCCGAACTGCGACTCGAAGCCGTCGACCGTGCGCGACAGCGGCGGAGCCATGATCCCAGCGTTGTTGATGAGGGCGTGGATGTCACCGCTCCAGGCCTCGGCGAACTCCCGCACCGACGCGAGCTCGGCGAGGTCGAGGCGGCGCACCTCGACCGATCCGGCGATCGCGCCAGCCGCATCCGACCCGCGCTTCGGATCCCGCACGGCGAGGACGACTCGCGCGCCGCGCCCGGCGAGGGCCCTGGCGGCTTCGAAACCGATGCCGCTGTTGCCGCCGGTGACGATCACGGTGCGGCCGGCGAGTTCGGGGAGATCGGCGGTGGTCCAGTCGGTAGGCATGCTGCAACCGTAGTTCGTCGATCGTGAACGTAGTCTGGTCGTCGCGTGCCTGCTGGCACATCTTGTTCGCTGCCCTGGAGGTCATTGTGCCGCTCGTCGACAACGCCGTGTACGTGCAGGGTCGCCGCACCGAGAACCCGCGCAGTGTCGAGGAGACGTTCGAAGTGCTGCGGGAGCGCAAGGGGATGGCCTGGATCGGGCTCTACCGCCCGGACGCCGAGGAGATCAGAGGCGTCGCCACCGAGTTCGGGCTGCACTTCCTGGCGGTGGACGATGCGCTCGCCGGTCACCAGCGAGCGAAGCTCGAGCGCTACGGCGACACCCTGTTCGTCGTCTTGCGACCGGCTCGATACCTCGACGCGGAGGAGAAGGTGGAGTTCGGCGAGCTGCATGTGTTCCTCGGGCCCGGATTCGTGGTCACCATTCGGCATGCCGAGTCACCCGACCTCAAGCGGGTGCGGCGGCGCCTCGAGGAGGACCCCGAACTGCTGGCGCTCGGCCCCGAGTCGGTGCTCTACGCGGTGCTCGACCAGGTCGTCGACGAGTACGGCCCGGTGCTTGCGGGCCTCGAAAACGACATCGACGAGATCGAGGACCAGCTCTTCGGGAACGACTCCGAGGTGTCCCGTCGCATCTACGAGCTCCATCGCGAGGTCACCGAGTTCCAGCGGGCGTCGTTCCCGCTCGTCGCGATGCTCGAAAGCTTGCTTCGCGGCTCGGACAAGTATCTGCTCGACCTCGAGCTCCAGCGGTTGCTGCGGGATGTCCTCGACCACGCCCTCAAGGTGACGGAGCGCGCCGACGCCTTTCGTCTGTTGCTGCAAAACGCCCTCGCGGTCAACACCACCCTCGTGAGCCAGCAGCAGAATGACGAGATGCGCCGGTTGACCGAGGCAAGCCTCGCCCAGAACGAGGAGACCAGAAAGTTGTCCGAGACGACCCTCGCGCAGACCGAACAGACCAAGAAAATCTCGTCGTGGGCGGCGATCCTCTTCGCCCCGACGCTCATCGGCACGATCTATGGGATGAATTTCGATGTCATGCCCGAGTTGCACTGGAGATTCGGGTACCCGCTCGCTGTGGTGGCGATGGTCGCGATGGGCGCGGTACTCTACTCGGTGTTTAAGGCGAAACGCTGGCTGTGAGAGCGCGATGACGTCGATCTTCAGCAGAATCATTCGCGGCGAGCTGCCGGCGCGCTTCGTCTGGCGCGACGACGTCGCGGTGGCGTTCCTCACGATCGAGCCGAGATCGCCGGGGCACGTGCTCGTGGTGCCGCGCGTCGAGGTCGACAGGTGGCTCGATGTCGGCGAGCAGACAATGGCGCACCTGATGGCGATTGCGCACAAGATCGGCGAGGCCCAGCGCGAGGAGTGGGCAAGCGACCGCGCCGGACTCATGATCGAGGGCTACATGGTTCCGCACGTGCACATCCACGTGTGGCCCTCGTGGTCGCCGTACGAATTCCACCCCGCCGGGATTGACCGGGCCGCCCAGCCCGCCGACCTCGACGGGGCCGCCACCCGATTGCGGTCGCGGATGCGCGCGCACGGGCACGGCGACTTCGTGCCGGACGACTGAGCCCCGGGGGCGCTTAGGCTGGGTGACGACGAAAGGCACGACAATGCACGGTGAGTTCAAGGTTCCCGGCGGCAAGCTCGTCGTCGTCGATCTCGACGTCGAACAGGGCGCGATCGCTAACTTCCGGCTCGCCGGTGACTTCTTCCTCGAACCCGACAGCGCCCTCGAGGCGATCAACGCGGCCGTGAACGGCCTGCCGGAGACGAGCGACGCCAAGCGAATCGCCGCGGCCGTGCGTGCCGCACTTCCCGACGACGCGCTGCTGCTCGGGTTCTCGCCGGAGTCGGTCGCCGTCGCCGTGCGACGCTCGATGGCGCGGGCCACCAACTGGGGCGACTACAACTGGCAGCTCATTCACGGCACGGCCTACTCGCCGCTCATGCAGATGGCGCTCGACCAGGTGCTCGCCGAGGAGGTCGGCGCCGGCCGCCGCGAGCCGACCCTGCGACTGTGGGAGTGGGATGCCCCCGCCGTCGTCATCGGCAGTTTCCAGTCGGTGAAGAATGAGGTCGACCTCGTCAACGCCGACAAGCACGGCTTCTCGGTCGTGCGCCGGATCAGCGGCGGCGGGGCGATGTTTATGGAGGCTGGCACCGCGATCACCTACTCGATCTATGCGCCGTCGGAGCTGGTGGAGGGCATGACCTTCGCCGACTCCTACGCGTACCTCGACGAGTGGGTCATCGTCGCGCTCAAGAGCCTCGGGATCGACGCCTCGTACCAGCCTCTCAATGACATCACGAGCCCCACCGGCAAGATCGGCGGTGCCGCGCAGAAGCGTCTCGGCACCGGCGCCGTGCTGCACCACGTGACCATGAGCTACGACATGGACGGCGACAAGATGGTGCAGGTGCTGCGCATCGGCCGCGAGAAGATGAGCGATAAGGGCACCAAAAGCGCCGCGAAGCGGGTGGACCCGCTCCGCAGCCAGACCGGCCTGAGCCGTTCGGCGATCATCGACAAGATGGTGGCCACGTTCACCGGACTTTACGGGTCGACCCCGAGCATCGTCACGCCGGACGAGCTCGAGAAGGCGTCGTTGCTCGTCGTCGAGAAGTTCGGAACCGACGACTGGCTGCAGCGCGTTCCCTAGGAAGCGCTGGCGCGTCGGGTCTGAAGGTCCGCGTACTCGGGGTTGCGGCGCAGGAACTCGCGCACGAAGCCGCAGGCGGGGATGACCCGGTAGTCGGTCTCGTCGCGGATGCTGTCGAGCACCTGCCGCACCATCCGGGCCCCGAGGCCAGTGCCGCGCAGTCGCGGTGTGATCTCGGTGTGGGTGATGTGGATCTCGTCGCCGACCACCCGGTAGTCGGCGAGGCCCACCTCCTCTCCGTCGACGATGAAGAGGTACTGGCTCTCGGCCACACGATTCCGAAGTTCCGTCATCGGCCCAGCGTACGTTCGTGCGCCGGATGCGGCAACGCGAGTGCGAGAGAATGGACCATGCCCGCAGCCTGGACCCCGACATCCGCCAACCGGGTAATCCAGGGCGATAACCTCGCCGTCGTCTCCGCACTGCCCGATGGAGCGTTCACCGCCGTCTACCTCGATCCGCCGTTCAACACCGGTCGCAGCCAGTCGCGGCAGTCGACCACGAGCGTGAGGTCGGCCACCGGCGCGATCACGGGGTTCAAGGGGCAACAGTACGACCGGATCCGCGGCGATCTGATGAGCTACGACGACCGCTTCGAGGACTACTGGTCGTTTCTCGAGCCGCGTCTGGCGGAGGCCTGGCGCCTGCTGTCCGACGACGGCACCCTGTACCTGCATCTCGACTACCGCGAGGCGCACTACGCGAAGGTGCTGCTCGACGCGCTATTCGGCCGCGAATGCTTTCTCAACGAGATCATCTGGGCGTACGACTACGGGGCCAAGAGCAAGAGCCGCTGGCCCGCCAAGCACGACACGATCCTCGTCTACGTGCGCAACCCCGCGACGTACCACTTCGATTCGGCCGAGGTCGACCGCGAGCCGTACATGGCCCCGGGGCTGGTGACGCCCGAGAAAGTTGCGAAGGGCAAGCTGCCGACGGATGTCTGGTGGCACACGATCGTCAGCCCGACCGGCAAAGAGAAGACGGGCTACCCGACGCAGAAGCCGGAGGGCATTCTGCGGCGCATGATCCAGGCCTCCACCCGCGAGGGCGACTGGGTGCTCGACTTCTTCGCCGGCAGCGGCACAACGGGCGCGGCGGCGGCGAGTCTTCGTCGCCGGTTCGTGCTCGTCGACGAGAGCCCGGATGCGGTGGCCGTGATCCGCAAGCGCCTCGACAAGGCGGGCGTGTCGTTCGAGTAGGCCTGATCTCCCGAGAGACCGTACCGGTCCATGCCTGGCGCCGGCCCCCGGCAGCGGAGTAGCGGGATCGCATCGCCCGTCGGACGGACCTGCGGAGGTGGATCGCGAGAAACGCACTGCCAGACGAGCGGCCAATCGACGAGCATCCAGCCGCCGAGCTCATCACGGACGTCCTCGTCGTCGGCGCCGGGCCCACCGGCCTCATGATCGCCAACTGGCTCGCCCGCCTCGGCGTCTCGGTCACGGTGATCGACGGCAAGGCGGGACCGACTAAGAAATCGCGGGCCCTCGTCGTGCAGGCGCGAAGCATGGAGATCTACGACCAGCTCGGCGTCGTCGACGAGGTGCTCGCGCAGGCCGTTGCGGTGCGGTCGATCGCCCCCGGATTCGGCCGGCGCGTGTTCCGTCTGGTCTCGACCACCGACCGCGTGTTCGCGGCGGTCACCTCCGAGCGGTGGATCGCCTCCGTCGTGCGCCGCGGCGTCATCCCTCTGGTCGGCCCGATCGCGGTCAAGCTCGTGCCGAGGATACAGGGAGCATCGCGCATATTCGAGTATGTGTCGCAGGTGCGCATCCACTACTGGATGAACGCCAGGGAGCGGGCGGGCGGCCGGCGAGGGGTGACCGTGGGCCGGCGGCTGCCCTGGTCGGGCGACAACTTCGCCGTGCTCCGCAGCGCCACCTGGCAGGTGCATGTCTATGGCTCGGTGGACCCGAACACGGTTGCCCGGCTCGGCACGACACTGGGCGTGCCCGTGCACTGCTTCCGTGCACCATCGACGCCGCGCCTGAGTGCGGGCATGTTCTACCTCGTTCGGCCCGACGGCTTCGTGGCGGCGCAGGCGTCGGCCTCCGCCGCGCCAGCGGAATTCAACGCCGCCCTGCCCGACCGGTATCTCGTGGCAGCAGGCGGCTAGGCCGAGTCGCGCACAACGAGCTGGGTGGGCAGGATGCTCTGCCGCTCGACCTCTTCGCCGGCCAGCAGTGCGAGGAGGTTATGCGCCATCCTCAGCCCCATCTCCGTCGACGGCTGGTGAACCGTCGTGAGCTTGAGGTCGGTGCTCGTCGCGGCCGGGCTGTCGTCGAAACCCACGAGGCTGACCTGGTCGGGCACCGGGATGCCCCGTTCGCGCAGCACCGAGATGGCTCCCATGGCCATCAGGTCGCTCGCGACGAACACGGCGTCGAGGTTGGGCTCGCGTTCGAGTAACTCGCGCATGGCGCTCGCCCCGCTCGCCATCGTGAAGTCGCCCTGCGCGACGAGGTCGGCGGGCAGTCCGGCATCGGCGAGGGCGGTGGCCCAGCCCGTGGTGCGGTCGACCGCCGCCTGCATGTCGGTGGGTCCCGAGATCGTCGCGATTCGGCGGCGCCCCTTCTGGAGGAGATGCTCGGTGGCCAGGGCGGCCCCGGCGGCGTTGTCGACGTCGACGAAGTAGTTGCTGTGCTGCTCGGGGTGGAACGGCCGTCCGCCGAAGACGACGGGAATCGTCGCGTCGAGCTCCGAGAAGAACTCGACGTCCGAGTGGTGCGAGACGACGATCGCCCCGTCGACATTGCCTCCAAGCAGGTACTTCTTCGTCTTGGGTGACGTCGAGGTGCGGCTCGCGAGCTGCAGGTTCAGAACGTAGTCGCTCGACTCGAGCCCGCGCGTGATGCCCTGCACGATGGCGGCGAAGAACGGGTCGCCGAAGAACCTCGACGCCTCCTCGGGCACGATGAGCGCGATCGCCATCGTCTGTCGACTAGCGAGCGAGCGGGCGGCGCGGTTCGGCACGTAGTCGAGCCGGGCGATTGCCGCATTCACGGCATCCACAACGTCGGGACGAACCTGGGTCGAGCCGTTGACCACACGGGACACCGTGGAGCGCGACACGCCCGCCGCGCTCGCAACGGCCTCGAGGGTCGGTGCGGCGCGGCGGATAGCCTGGTGGGCAGCAATCATAAGGGGATTCTAGTTCAGCCGTCGGTCCCGAATGATGGCGCGGTACTCGAGTGCGCTGTCTTTGAGAGTGCGCACTTGGGTGTCGTAGTCGACCCTCACGATGCCGAATCGCTTTTCATAGCCCCAGGCCCATTCGAAGTTGTCCATGAGCGACCAATAGAAGTAGCCGCCCACCGGTACGCCGTCGTCGATGGCGTCGAGGATGGCCGCGAGATGGTCGCGGAGGAAGGTGACACGGTCGGCATCGTGCACGCTGCCGTCGTCGGTCACGACGTCGTCGTAGGCCGCGCCGTTCTCGGTCACGTAGATGCCCGTCCCGGTCGGCTCGGTGTACTCGCGGTGCACCCGCCCCAGCAGGCGGGTCAGGCCCTCCGGCTGCAC